>ERZ779875.917-NODE-917-length-22174-cov-3.642389_pt1 | contig 22174 bp, 23 predicted proteins | sample MGYA00511246_ERZ779875 | MGnify/ENA primary metagenome ERZ779875 (study PRJEB29588, sample SAMEA2155093) | human gut metagenome | biome: human gut; feature: human-associated habitat; material: faeces | place: Denmark | collected 2008/2010 ... | reverse complement strand
GACAATAGTTGGGCTTGCCCCTGCGAAGATAGCTAGCTGCCGGGTCCTTTTTTTTTGCCTTTTCTGATGACATAAGTCATAAGATATATTATACATATTCATTTCACAATTCTTGAACATTTGTTTATGGTATAATACTTATCATAAGGAGGTTTATTATGGACCAAAAGTATATTACAATACAAGGCGCTCGTGAAAACAACCTTAAAAATGTAAGTTTAAAAATACCTAAAGATAAATTAGTTATTATGACTGGAGTTTCAGGAAGTGGAAAAACTTCTTTAGCTTTTGATACTATATATGCTGAAGGGCAGCGTCGGTACATGGAATCGTTATCTGCCTATGCTAGACAATTTCTAGGGAATAGTGAAAAACCAGATGTTGATCAAATTGATGGATTATCACCAGCAATCGCAATTGATCAAAAAACGACATCTAATAATCCACGTTCAACTGTTGGAACAGTTACTGAAATTTATGATTATTTACGTTTATTATATGCACGTATAGGTGTTCCTTATTGTCCCGATCATCATATCCCAATTACTGGGAATACTATTAAAGAAATGATTGATAAAATTATGGAGTTACCAGATAAAACTAGATGTACAATCTTAAGTCCAATTGTGCAAGGGAAAAAAGGTACTCATAAGGATTTATTTGATACATTAATCAAAGAAGGGTATATTCGTGTTCGTATAGATGGAGAAATTAAATATCTAGAGGAGCTTGATCCATTAGACAAGAATAAAAAACATTCAATTGATGTAGTTATTGATCGAATTGTAAAGACTGATGATCGATCTCGATTTCATGATTCATTAGAAACGGCATTAAAGTTGAGTGATGGATTAGCCATACTTTTAACAAATGATTCTGAAACATTATTTTCAAGTAACTACGCCTGTAAAGTATGTGGTTTTTCTGTACCTAAATTAGAACCTAAATTATTTTCTTTTAATGCACCTTTTGGAGCATGCCCCGAATGTAAAGGCTTAGGTATCACACAAAAAGTGGATTTATCATTACTTATACCGGATCCTTCAAAATCAATTGCGCAAGGCGGTATTCATTATTATAAAAATATTGTGAATACGGAAAATTTAGAATGGCAAAGAATTCATGCGTTGATTGAATATTATGATATTGATATGAATATTCCAATCAAAGATATACCTAAGAAAAAATTAAATTATCTATTATATGGGTCAGATGTGCAAATCGCATATCAATTGAATTCTCGTTCAGGAATCGTTTCTACAAAATTAGAATATATTGAAGGCGTCTGTCCAATGATTGAAAGAAGATATATGGAAACAACATCTCAAATGTCACGTGAATGGTATGGTTCTTTTTTAGCAGATGCACAATGTCCAAAGTGTCATGGAGCTCGTTTGAATAAGCAAGCTTTGTCTGTTTTAGTTGGTGGCAAAAACATTTATGAATGGACCCAAATGAGTATCAGTGAAGCTATTGAATTTATGGATCGTTTAGAATTAACACCTACACAGGCAAAAATTGCAGAATTAGTTGTTAAAGAAATAAAAAATAGACTTTCATTTTTGAATCACGTTGGATTAAGCTATTTAACTTTAGATCGTCTAGCCTCTACATTATCTGGAGGAGAAGCACAGCGTATCCGATTGGCTACGCAGATAGGATCTCGTTTAACAGGAGTTATGTATGTTCTAGATGAACCAAGCATTGGATTACACCAAAGAGATAATGATCGATTAATTGGTGCATTAAAAGAAATGCGTGATTTAGGGAATACATTAATTGTTGTAGAGCATGACGAAGATACAATGCGTGCGAGTGATTATATCGTAGATGTTGGACCTGGAGCTGGTGTCCATGGAGGACAAATTGTTGCGGCTGGAACACCGGAAGAAATCATGAAAAATGAAAATTCGATTACAGGTGCATATTTAAGCGGTAAAAAATGCATAGAGGTTCCATCCGTGCGTCGTAATGGAAATGGAAAAAAATTAAAAGTTGTCAGGGCAAGTCAAAATAACTTGAAAAATGTTAATGTAACATTTAAATTAGGTACATTTACAGTTGTGACTGGAGTTTCAGGAAGTGGTAAATCTTCATTGGTAACAGAAGTGTTGACCCATGGTTTACAACACGCGCTAGGACGTTTAAGAATTAAGCCTGGTGCTTGTAAAGAGATTCAGGGCATTGAGAATATTGATAAAATTGTAGAGATTGGACAAGATCCAATTGGTAGAACACCACGTTCGAATCCAGCAACTTATACTGGGGTGTTTGACGATATTCGTGATTTGTTTGCACAAACAAAAGAAGCAAAAATGTTAGGATATGATAAAGGACGTTTTTCATTTAATGTAAAAGGCGGCCGCTGTGAAGCCTGTCAAGGGGATGGCATTTTGCGTATTTCAATGCATTTCTTACCAGATGTTTATGTTCCTTGTGATCAATGTCAAGGAAAACGTTATAATGAGGAAACATTACAGGTTCACTACAAGGGGAAAACAATTGCAGATGTATTGGATATGACTGTAGAAGAAGCATTAGAATTTTTTAGTAATGTTTCTAAAATTAAACATAAACTACAAACCTTAAATGATGTTGGTTTATCTTATATAAAGCTAGGACAAAGTGCTACCACATTATCTGGTGGAGAGGCACAGCGTGTAAAGCTTGCCAGTGAATTACAGAAAAAGGCAACAGGTAAAACACTATTTGTGTTAGATGAGCCTACAACAGGATTACATAGTGATGATGTTAAGAAATTAATTGAAGTGCTACAACGACTTGTTGAGCATGGAGATACAGTATTAGTGATTGAACACAATTTAGATGTAATTAAATGTGCAGATCAAATTGTGGATATGGGCCCTGAAGGTGGGCAAGGAGGAGGTACAGTGATTTGTACGGGTACTCCTGAAAAAGTTGCAAAATGTAAAGAAAGCTATACAGGCCAGTATTTAAAACCATTATTAGAAAAAGGAGTAAGCCATGGCAAAAGTAATTGTTCGTGATTTAGCAAAAAAATTCATGTGGACTATTGTTTGTGGGGATTCAAATTCTTTAAATAGACCATTGACTTTAGCAGATACAAATCGACCTGGTCTAGAATTGGCTGGGTATTTTCCAGATACACAGACAAAAAGACTGGTTGTATTAGGTGATAAAGAAATAGGGTATATTGTAGAACAGATGGACGAAATTTCACAGCGTCGTTCATTTGAATTTTTAACTGGAGAAAAAACACCTTGTATTGTGATTGCACATGGTCATGAGTGTCCTCCAATCCTAAAGGAAATTGCACAACGTAAAAATTTTCCTGTATTTAAAACAGAACATCAAACATCACATGCGATTGTTAGTATTACTAATTATTTGGATGAATGTTTAGCTGAATCCGTAATCATTCATGGAGAATTAGTTCGAGTATTTGGTGTTGGTGTATTGATTACAGGTAGAAGTGGTATGGGTAAAAGTGAAATTGCTTTGGAATTGATCAAACGTGGTCACCAGCTAGTGGGAGATGATCGCATTGATTGTTATAAAATACACGATGAGTTAGTTGGTAGAACAACACCAATGTTAGAAGGCTTTATGGAACTAAGAGGTGTAGGAATTATTAATGTTTCTCGTATGTATGGTGTAGGTGCCGTTGCTCATGAAACACAAATTGAATTTCAAATAGACCTAGAACCATTTAATGATTCATATGAATATGATCGAGTTGGAATTGAAGAAAAAGAATATAATGAAATTTTAGGAATTAAAATACTAAAGATGACAATACCAGTTTCTCAAGGACGACCAATGTCGAGTGTGATTGAAACAGCGGTTACAAATTTCTTGTTGTTGAAAGATGGATTAGATTCAGCTAAGGAATTTGAAGAACGTGTTTTATCACAAATATCTGAGAATAAGGAGGAAGAAGTAGATGCATCTATTTCCAAATAGTCGAGTTTTTATTTCTTTTGGATCTTTGCAGATTGCATGGTATGCCGTTTTGATTCTTACGGGAGCTTTATGTGCCTATTTATTGTGTCAAAGAACAATGAAGAAATGGAGCTATGCACCTGAAGTATTAGATGATTATGTAGTACCTATGTTGTTTATAGGAATTTTAGGGGCAAGACTATGGTATGTTATTTTTGAATGGAGTTATTACTCTCAACACCTTAATGAAATTATTGCCATATGGAAAGGTGGATTAGCTATTCATGGTGGATTGATTGCAGGATTCTTATTTAGTTTATTTTATTTTAAACACAAAAACATATCATTTTTAAGAATGTTTGATTTGATTATGCCAACCGTATTGTTGGCACAAGCGTTTGGTCGCTGGGGTAACTTTATGAATCAAGAGGCTTATGGAGGTATTGTATCAGAAAGCTTTTTTGCTCATTATCCAGCTTTTATAAAAAATCAAATGTTTATTGATGGTGCTTATCGCATGCCTACCTTCTTGTTTGAGAGTGTTTGTAACATATTTGGATTTTTGTTTATTACAATTATTTTCCGTAAATACCTTTATAAAAGACGTGGAGATTGCGGATTTATGTACATGGTGTGGTATGGAGTTACGCGCTTTGTGATTGAAGGAATGCGCACTGACTCATTAATGGTAATCGGTCTTCGTACTGCACAACTTGTATCGATTGCCTTAATGGTTATAGGTATTTTAGGCTTAACAGGTGTTTTTCATAAAGTATTTCATTGGAAGAAAAAGCCAGTGGTATTATTTGATTTAGATGGTACATTGATTGATTCTCAAAAATTGGTTTTTGAAACCTTTAAAAGAGTATTTAAAGAATATAAACCGGATTATGAATTATCTAATGAAGAGTTATATTCGTTTTTTGGCCCAACATTGGAAGTGACTTTTTCAAAATATTTTCCCGAAGATCAAATAGAAAGTATTATTGACCGTTATCAAGCTATTAATAAGCAATTGCACAAGGATTTTTTAGAAGAAATGCCTCACGCAAAGGAAATGTTAGAAGGATTAAAAACGGAAGGCATACAGTGTGCAGTTGTTTCGAATAAGCGGATTGAGATTGTAAAAAGAGGATTGAAACAAGCTGGCTTGGATACGTATTTTGAAGTGGTATTAGGTAAAGAGTTATTGCCTGAGCCAAAACCAAGTGCATCTGGCTTGATTGAAGCGTGTAATTTATTACATACTGGACGTGATGATTGTATTTATGTTGGTGATAATGTGTCGGATATTTTAGCTGCAAAAAAAATGGCTGCTTATTCAGTTGGATTTAGTGTAGACGAAAGACAGCGTGTGGCTTTAGAAAAAGCACATCCATGCAAAATCATCAATGATTTAATGCAGTTAGTACCATTATGTAAGGAGGATCATGTATGGAGCGACAATACGATTTGGTAATTATTGGTGCTGGCCCTGCAGGGTTAAGTGCAGCATTATATGGTTCAAGAGCGGGATTAAAGACTTTAATTTTAGAGAGTGGAGCACCAGGTGGAAAACTTATAAAAACAAATAAAATCAGTAATTATCCTGGTGTAAAAACGATGGAAGGAACACAGCTTGCGATGGATATGTTTGAGCAGGCTACATCCTTTAATGCAGAATATGCATATGGAGAAGTAAATAAAATTGATGAGGATAAGAATGTATATCTTAACGATGGAACTAGCATTCATGGAGAATCCATTATTCTTGCGACTGGAACAAAAGAGCGTTTATTAAATATTCCTGGAGAAAAGGAAAATCTTGGTCATGGGGTTTCCTTTTGTGCAGTGTGCGATGGAGCATTTTTTAGAGATAAAGATGTTGTCGTGATTGGCGGTGGCAATTCAGCTTTAGAAGAATCTATTTATTTAGCAGGGCTTGCTCGTAGCGTAACGATTGTGATTCGAAGAGATGTTTTTAGAGCAGAGCAACATATTCAAAAGCAAATAGAAGAAAATGCTAACATTCGTGTAATCAAAAAACATATTCCTACGCAAATTTTAAGTTCAGAAGGCAAAGTCTCTGGAATTGAACTTGAAAATGTGGATACACATGAAAAACAAGTTGTTGAATGTTCAGGTATTTTCCCATATGTGGGACAAGATCCAAATACGGCTTGCGTAGAAGATTTAGGTATCTTAAATGAGCGAGGATATGTAATTGTGGACAAGAATTGTCAAACAAAAATAGCAGGAATCTATGCATCAGGAGATGTAATTGAGAAAGAGTTACGTCAAGTAGTGACGGCTTGTAATGATGGTGCGATTGCGGCACAACATGCATTTCATAGAATCAAAGGCATTTGATTGAAACAGCTTACATAATACTTGAAATCGACAACTGAAAGTGATTTAATTAAATCAAGAAAAGGATTTGAGGTGTTATAATATGTTGCCTAAAGAAGCAATAAAAAAAGTAATGGATGCATATCATCAGATTACAGGATTAAGATGCTATTTTGTGCAGGATGAGACCGAAATTAGTAGTGCAAAGGAGAAAAATTTCTTTTGTAAATGCTTGAAAACAAGCTCATCTGCATTGCGTCAATGTGATGAATGTACATTTGAAAATTATACAGGAGCGTTAAAATCAAATAAAGTTCAGAAGTATGCTTGTCATGCTGGACTTGTAAAATGGAGTGTGCCTATTTCTATTAATGGTGTAAAGGGTGTCATCGTATCTGAAGGAGTTATCACAAAACAACAAGGCTTAGAAGCAGAGGATTGGGTAAATCATTTGGCAGAAACTTATAATGTATCAAGACCAATACTTTTGCATAATTATACAAAAGTTGTTGTGATGAATGAAAAGCAGGTTGAAGAAAGTATTCAATTGATGCAAGACTTGTTAAAGTACTATAAAGCAGTAATCGAAGGATAATTCCTTCGATTTTTTGTACAAGAAAAGCCAGCAACTTAATGCTGACTAGTTGTTAACATCATGATGGAATTCAGGTGTATCCTTTGAAATAGCTTTGAATACATAACCACGTTCTTTATAGTTTTCAATAATTTTAGGTAAAGCCTCAACTGTTGTTTTTGGACTCGAATCGTGGAATAAAATCATGATTTGGTCATAGTCACAATTGGTTGAATTATCAATGATGGTTTGAGCAGAAACTGAATTTGATGCTGCATCCCCACTTGAACAGTTCCAATCAAAGTATTCATATCCATTTTCTCGTACCATACTTTCTAGCTTTGTCATGATTCCATCTGAATAATTGGCAGAAACCATATTGCTGGACCCACCTGGGAAACGTATGTATTTTGGTGCTTTTCCTATAATGTTTTTTACCATATCACTGATTTTTTGTAAATCTTCAAAATAAGCATCTGTTGATGAGTATACAGTAGCATAATCATGCGTATATGTATGAAGTGCAATAGTATTACCTAGTTTATATGCTTTTTTGATAGATGAGTTGTACTTTTGGTTATTTCCAGTTACAAAGAAAGTGGCCTTCGCATCATATTTCTTTAGTATTTTAAGTATTTTATCTGTATTTTCACTTGGACCATCGTCAAACGTCATATAAACAACTTTTTTAGGTTGTTCAACAATCACTTTAATTTTCGCTTTTGCTTTATTCCCAGAACGATCCGTTGCTGTGACAGAAAGTTTGTATGTGCCATCTTTTTTGGTGTTTACATTCGATGAATTTATTTTAATTTTTGGTTTCTGATCCAAATCATCTGTTATCTTGAGATAAGATTTATAATTTGGTTTTGAACCAGTATATACATGTATTGTACTCTTTTCAATTACAGGCTTTTTGTGATCTTCAACCAAAGTAAGCTTTGCGTCCTTCATTGAATAATTACCATATACATCTTTTGCAACGATTGTCACAGTCTGTTCTGTATCTTTTGAAACTTTTCCTTTGAAGGATAAAGCTACTTTTGAATCATCTTTTACACTTTTCACAAAAGCTTCCGGCTTTACATCCTCTACTAAATCTGTTTTGTAGGATTTCACCTTCAATACAGGTGCCTGTGTATCTTTAACAGAAATTATACAAGTTTTTTTATAGTTGTTTAATTGATATGTGATGGTGTACTCACCCACTTTGGCTGTGTTAACATTTCCAGAAATTTTTACATCTGAATCTGCATGATAAAACACCTGCTGAATGTTTGAGCTTGGATCATAATCCTGATTGATTTCAATTACTGGATTTGATGAATACAATAAAATTGGATTTTTAAATGCATAGAATAATACAAATAAATAAAAAAGTCAGTAAATGATTTCCAAATCTATTTTTCCTTCTTTTTCTAGGCATTGTTTAATCTCAAAAGATGTTGGTTTGTCTTTTTGTGTTTATAAAAATAAAATTCCCCTATCATAATAATCCCCTTTAATACATCCATATTATACATGAAATATTTGGTATTGTTATAAGGAATATGAATCTTTTTTGGTGTTGTAGTTATGTATAAATTTTTATATAATACCTTTAGAAAGGTGGGGGAAGCACTATGAAACTTATCCTAGCAATTTTATCAAATGACGATAGTCCAGTGGCAAGCAATGCACTAAATAAGAATGGTTTTTCTGTTACTAAATTAGCAACAACCGGTGGTTTCCTTCGCGCAGGCAATACAACGTTGATTATTGGTTGTGAAGACGAAAAGGTGGAAGCAGCTATTGATATCATCAAGGAATATTCAAGTAAGCGAACGGAAATTGTACCTAGTACAGCTAGTTATGATATTGGACGCTATGCAAGTTTTCCAGTAGAAGTGACAGTTGGAGGAGCGACAATTTTTGTGCTAGAAGTAGCTCAATTCTTAAAAGTTTAGAAAAACACAAGGGTGGAATGTATTTTCTACCCTTTTTCTGTCTGTGTGTAGAAAAAAAGAAATAAAATTTATGAATAAAGACCCATTTGGGGCTTTTTTCTGTTATGATTGATGAGTAAAGAAAAAAGGAGATTAAAACGCAATGAAAATACTAGTTATCGGTAAGGGCGGACGTGAACACGCACTTGCGTATGCATGTAAACGTTCAGCTTTATGTGATGAGTTGATTTGTGCACCAGGCAATCCTGGAATGGCAAAAATTGGAGAATGTGTCAATGTGAAAGACAATGATGTAGAAGGTCTTGTCGCTTTGGCAAAAGAAAGAAATGTAGATTTAACCATCGTAGGTCCTGAAGCAACTTTAGCTCTAGGTGTTGTAGATGCGTTTAAAAAAGAGGGGTTAAAAATTTTTGGCCCAGATAAAAAGGCGACTCAAGTTGAATCAAGTAAGGATTTTGCCAAAAATATCATGGCAAAATATAATATTCCAACAGCAGCCTATAAAACATTCCATGATTTAGATTCGGCATGGACATACGTACAAGAACAAGGGGCTCCTATTGTTATTAAAGAAGATGGTTTGAAAGCTGGAAAAGGTGTTACGGTAGCTTCTACTTTAGAACAGGCAAAAGAAGCCTTGGATATTGCTTTTGCGATTGAAAATAACTCAGTTGTAATTGAGGAATGTTTATTCGGATTTGAATTTTCTTTAATTTGTTTAGTACATAACGAGACAGTTGTTCCTTTAGAAGTAGCTCAAGATCACAAGTGCGTATTTGATGGAGATAAAGGCCCAAATACAGGTGGAATGGGATCTTATAGTCCAGTTAAAAAGATTACTCCAGAAATTATAGATGAAGCCATGAATGAAATTATGAAACCAATGGCAAGCGCAATGGTAAAAGAGGGCGTTCCATTTACCGGATTCTTGTATGGTGGATTGATGTTAACAGAAAATGGTATTAAAACAATTGAATTCAATGCTCGCTTTGGTGATCCTGAAGCAGAAGTTATTTTGCCTCGTTTAGAAAGTGATTTTGTACAAGCTGTGTTGGATTTAATGAATAATAAACCAGTTGAATTAAAATGGACAGATAAAGTCAGTCACGGTGTTGTTTTGGCAAGTACAAACTATCCCGCAAGCTCAACAAAAGGTTCTTTGATTACTGGCGTTGAAAATGTAGATGGATTGGTATTCCATATGGGTACAAAAATGACAGATGAAGGATTAGTCACAGATGGAGGACGTGTTTTAATGGTTGTTACTCTAGAAGATGACTTACAGACTGCATTTGATCATACATATGCAGAATTAGAAAAGATTCACTGTAAAGATTTATTCCACAGAAACGATATTGGAAAGAAGGATATGTAAAATGGCAAAAACAGATTTAGAGATTGCACAAGAATGTGTTATGGAACCAATTGAAAAGGTTGCTGCAAAAATTGGTATTCCTGCAGATAGCTTGGAACATTATGGAAAATATAAAGCTAAATTGTCTTTTGACTATTTAAAATCTATTGAAAACAATCCTCACGGGAAATTGGTACTAGTAACAGCTATTAACCCGACTAAAGCAGGAGAAGGAAAAAGTACTACAACTGTTGGTTTAGGCGATGCTTTAAATCGCTTAGGTAAGAAAACAATGATGGCTTTACGTGAACCAAGTTTAGGACCTGTGTTTGGATTAAAAGGTGGAGCTACAGGTGGAGGATATGCCCAAGTCGTACCAATGGAAGACATCAACCTTCATTTCACAGGAGACATGCATGCGATCACAACGGCTAATAATTTAGTAAGTGCATGTTTGGATAATGCGATTCATCAAGGAAATGAATTGAATATTGATCCTGAAAAAGTAACTTTCAAACGTTGTTTAGATATGAATGATCGTACTTTGCGTAATATCACAATTGGTTGTGGCGCAAAAGCCAATGGTGTAGAACGTAAAGACGGATTTAATATTACAGTTGCGAGTGAAATCATGGCCGCTTTATGTCTAGCTGATGATTTAATGGATCTTAAAGAAAGATTTGGAAAAATGCTTGTGGCATATACTTATGATGATCAACCGGTATATGTACATGATTTAGGTATTGAAGGTGCCTTGGCTATGGTTATGAAAGATGCTGTATTGCCTAACGTTGTTCAAACACTTGAACACAATCCAGTATTGATTCATGGTGGTCCATTTGCGAATATTGCGCATGGATGTAACTCTGTCATTGCCACAAAAGCATGTCTAGAACTTGCAGATTATACAGTTACAGAAGCTGGATTTGGTGCAGATTTAGGAGCTGAAAAATTCTTAGATATCAAATGTAGACTTGCTAATTTAAAACCAAATGCAGTCGTAATCGTTGCGACAATTCGTGCATTAAAACAACATGGTGGAATTGCCCTAGAAGATTTAAAAGAAGAAAATGTAGAAGCAATGCTTGCAGGATGTGAAAACTTAGCTAAGCATATTGATACAGTACAACAATTTGGCTTGCCATATATTGTTGCAATCAATGAATTTGCGACAGATACACCGGCTGAAGTAGCTGCATTAGAAAAATGGTGTGAAGATAACAACCACCCAATGTCATTATCTCAAGTATGGGCAAAAGGTGGCGAAGGCGCTATTGATTTAGCCAACAAAGTAGTTGCGTTATGTGATCAAGAAAACAATTATGCGCCTTTATATGATTTAGATAAGACTATTGAAGAAAAAGTAGAAACCATTGCCAAGAAAGTATATGGTGCAGATGGTGTTGATTTTACAGAAGAAGCGCAGGCACAAATCGCAAAATTCAATGAATTAGGATGGGATAAATTACCAATCTGTATGGCTAAAACACAAATGTCATTATCGGACGATGGTAAGGTTATGGGACGTCCTACAGGATTTAGAATTACAGTTCGTGAATTACGCCCAAGCTTAGGTGCAGGATTCATTGTTGCGCTAACAGGAAAAGTATTAACAATGCCAGGACTTCCAAAACATCCAAGTGCATTAGATATGGATGTAGATGAAGATGGCAAAATCGTAGGATTATTCTAATGTCAAAGACTGGATGAAAAATTCCAGTCTTTTTTTCTTTGTATTAAAAAAGCTCAGACAACTAAATGTTGTTTGAGCAATTTAAATTTATTGTCTTCGAATGTCTAAATCAAGGATTTTATTTGTTGCATCATAGTGTATATTGACTAATATATTATCACTGTTAACACCTAAAAATGTTTCTTCTGGAGAATTTGGATCAATGGAATCAAAACCTTTTTCCTTTATTTTCTTTATGTAGTCAAAATATTCATTTTCTTCTACTTCATAATAATGAATGGCATATTTATTCTTTTTGTTGAAAACCGTTCGTGAAATAGAATCTGTTTTTGGCAATAATGAGTTTAATTCACTTACTGGAGAAGACAGATTTTTCTTTTCTTCTTTAGCATCTTCTTGGATCAAACGATTGTATTCTTTTTCTTTTGCTTCTTTTACTGTCATAGAATCATAATTTGGATTATTGGCTAAGTCTTTTTCGTTACCATTTTCATCCATGACTGTAGATGCATCTGTGAAGCCACCATTTTTCTTATTATAGAAAACCTCATCTGAATCATTGAATCCCTCAAATTCTTCAGTTAATAGTTATTTACATCCATAGCTAGTAAAGCATAATATTTAGCTTTTTTTGCCTGAACGGCCCCTGAATCTTGATCACTATCATAATATTTTCCATTCACTTCTTTTGTTCCATGTATATATTCTCCATTTGGCAAACGAATAATTGTATCTGAATCACTATATGAAGAGAATGAATCATAAGCTACATTATCCTTTAGAATATACTCCTTAATATTATTTGTGTTTGTGATGGTAGGTGTAGAAGAGCATCCAGTTATTAAAAGTAAGCTTGTGATTGCGATAGCTAATTTTTTCATAGTTAAGTGCCTGCCTTTCTAATTTAAGTATACTATATTGTTTTAAATATTGACTAGATATGTATAAGAGGAAAAAATAATGCATAACATGATCTTATTACATTAGTATGGTAATACGGAATTTTTTTATGAGTTACTGGAGAGCATAAAATAATCTGTGTATTTCTCTCTTTACATCTCTGCAGATATATAAGCCAATTTAAATAAGATTGTAAGTTTTCTACTTCCATTCCTATAAACCTTCAGACATATCTTTTCAACCAGCTGCACATATTATTGATCATTGCCATATTCTTATTGGAATCAATAACTACTACGATGCATATCTTTGTTTTCGACAATTCTCTTGGGTGCTTTTCGTTATTAGATTCAAGCACTTGATAATCTTCTATGTACTTTTCATCGATCCATACACGATTGTAGATCAGGCGATTGCTAATATAACAAAAAAAGTAAATGAAAGCGCTTGACAAAAAATACGATATCAATATAATAGGTTATGTAAGGACACATAATGATATATAATCATTCAGGAGGGAAAATATGAGAAACTTACATGAATTACAAATTAAAACAGCTGTTGAAGCAGTAGCTTCCAGAAAGGAAGTTAACGAAGTTTATTTCGTGGCTTGCGGTGGTTCTCAGGCAGTGCTAATGGCAGGTCAGTATTTATTTGATAAGGAGTCTTCTGTTCCATCACATGTATACACTGCAAATGAGTTTGTATATGACACACCTAAAAATCTATGCGAAAAATCAGTGGTTATTTCATGCTCACATTCAGGTAATACTCCAGAAACAGTTGCTGCTACAAAACTTGCAAGATCTAAGGGCGCAATTACAATTTGTTTATCTAATTTAGAAGGTTCTCCATTATGGGAAGCTGCAGAATATCCAGTACATTATGACTGGGGTAAAGATGTCAGCGATTCTGATAAGAATAAAGGTATTCTTTACGGATTGCTATTCAAGCTACTTGGTGTTCTTGCAGCTGATGCAAAATGGGATATTTGCTTTAAAGAGTTGGAAAAGTTAACAGAGTTATCTACAAAAGCAAAAGAACAGTATGATGCTCAGGCTAAACAGTGGGCAAAAGATAATAAACGTAAAAAGACGATTTACACAATTGGTAGTGGTATTAACTATGGTGAAGTATATTCCACAGCAATGTGCTGGTTTATGGAAATGCAGTGGATTAATTCTGGTTGCATTCATTCTGGTGAATTCTTCCATGGACCATTTGAAGTTACAGACTATGATGTTCCATTTATGCTTGTAAAGAGCATTGGTAAGACAAGATTCCTTGATGAACGTGTTGAAAATTTTGCTAAGAAATTTACAGAAGATTTGTTAGTTCTTGATCAGAAAGATTTTGATTTATCAAATGTTGCTGAGGAAGCTAGACAATACGTAGCTGCAATTCTTACAGGTGTTGTCATTCGTCACTTTGTGGAAGCCATTGCATTTGAACGCGGACATTCTTTAGACGTTCGTCGTTACATGTGGCAGATGGAATACTAAGAGGAAAAAATATGTCGCTGGAACTTGTCATTTTTGATGTAGATGGTTTATTATTGAATACCGAAAGGGTCTGGCAGGATGTTTGGTGTGATGTAGCTGAATCCTATGGGATTTCAGAATGGACACAGGAATCATTTTTGCATGTAGTTGGGCGGACTGGAATTGCTGTAAGAGAATTTCTTAATACTGTTTTACAAGGAAAATGCTCTACAGAGGAATTTCTTGATACTGCACGACAAACAGGCCTTAAAAGACTGGAAAGTCAGTTGGAAGTCAAAACGGGTGTCTATGAAATTCTGGACTACATTAAAATGACAGGTATTCGGTGTGCAGTAGCTACTTCTACCAGTAGAGTCTTGACAGAGGAACGTTTAAGAAAATTACATCTGATACAGTATTTTGATTATATATGCTGCGGGGATGAGGTAAAACATACAAAGCCATCTCCGGATGTGTATCTGAATGTGATTGATACTATGAATGTTTGCAAAGATAATGCTCTCGTGTTTGAAGATTCTGCTGTAGGAGTACAGGCTGCGTGGTCTGCAGGAATTCCTGTTGTGATGGTGCCGGATTTAGTTCAGGCTACCGAAATACAGCAACGGCAGACAGTGAAAATTATATCCTCTTTGCATGAGGGTATTCCACTTTTAGATGAAATACAAAAGGATGGTATGAAATATGAAAGATGCATTTGATGTGTTAATGATTACGCATAGTAGTTTATGTAAAGGTTATGAAGGTGCACTGAAATTAATTCTGGATATCGATGATGATGATTTTGGGACATTGAGTTTTGAAAATGCTGAATCTCTGGAAGATTTTTCAGAGAAGATAAAAACTATGATAGATGGAGTCTATAAAGATAGAAATCTGGTAGTTCTGTTGGATCTTCCTGGGGGATCACCTGCAAATGTATCTTTACCATTTATCAATTCATCCAGAAAATTTATTGCGGGTATCAATCTTCCATTTGTTTTAGAACTTATAACTATGAAGAAAAACGGCATTTCCTGGGAAGAACTGAATATAGAAGAAATTTGTGAAAATGCATCCCGTAGTATGGTGTTTTATAACAAATTATTAGATGGAGGTAATGTATGATTAAATTAGTTAGAGTTGACCATCGTCTTCTGCATGGTCAGGTAATCTTTTCCTGGACAAAACAAATGTCAGTAAATTATATTATTGTGGCAGATGATAAAGTGCCTAATGATCCAATAAGTATGATGGCTCTTAGCATTGCTAAACCAGCAGATTGTGAATTAAGCATCATTCCATTTTCTAAAGTAAAGGAAGTTGTGGAAAAGAATGCAGATAAAAATATCATGATTATTGTTAAAGGACCTAAAGAAGCTGTACAGCTTGTTAAAGAATTGCCGGAAGTTACAGAAATCAATTATGGTGGTGTGGCAAAGAAGAATGGTTCTAAGGCATATGGTAAAGCTATCTTCTTGAATGAAGAGGAACTTGCTTCAACTAAAGAGTTGATTTCCATGGGTAAGAAGATCATTATCCAGATGGTGCCTACTTCACCGATTGAACGCTCGAATTTTGAATAATAATAATAATATCATAATTAAGGAGAAATATTATGCTAGTTAAGGCTATATTATTAGGCTTGGTCTCATTGGTTGCGGTTGTTGACTCCAGATTGATTGGACGCCAGAATATCGGAAGACCTCTTATTTTGAGTACATTGGCCGGCTTAGTTTTAGGTGATATGAAACAGGGAATTATCCTTGGCGCCTCATTAGAATTGATGTCCATGGGCTTTGTGTCTATTGGTGCTGCTGGTCCTCCAAATATGCAACTGGGAAGTGTCATTGCTACTGCGTTTGCTATCCTTTCGGGTGCTACTACAGAAGAAGCTCTGTCACTTGCTATTCCTGTAGCAGTTGCAGGTGAATTTCTGAGTGTACTGATGCGTATGGTGATTGCACAGTTCTCACATGTTGCAGATAAGGCAATTGATGAAGGTAAATGTAAAAAGGCAGTTCATATTCATTTATGGTGGTCCTTTATCTTCAACTGTTTAGTATACTTTGTTCCTGTCTTTTTAGCCGTATATTTAGGAACAGATTTAGTAAGTAGCTTTGTGGATGCGATTCCTGAAGTTATTACAAAAGGTTTGACAGTATCCGGTAACTTGTTATCTGCACTTGGATTTGCAATGTTATTAAGTACTATGTTGTCTAAAAAGATGTTCCCTTACTTTATGTTAGGCTTCCTGATTGTTGCTTACTCCGGATTGGATCTGGTTGGCGTAACACTGTTTGCTGTCATTCTGGCATACATTTTAGATAAGGTACTCTATGGAAAAGGAGCAAATGTATAATTATGGAACAGAAGAAATTAACAAAAGAAGATTTGCGTAAAGTTTTCTTAAGATCTTTGACAATCATGTGTTCTTGGAACTATGAACGCCAGATGCACATGGGATTCATGTGCGGAATGTCTCCGGTCTTAGATAAATTATATGCAGATGATGAAGAAAGAAAAAAAGATGCGTACAGACGTCATATGGAATTCTTTAACTGTACACCTCAGATGACACCATTTATTATGGGTCTTGTAGCTTCTATGGAAGAGCAGAATGCCAATTCTGAAGAAGGCGATTTCCAGACAGAATCCATTTCTATGATTAAAACAAGTTTGATGGGACCGTTTGCAGGTATTGGGGACAGTTTCTTCCAGGGAACTTTAAGAATCATCACATTTGGTATCGGTTTATCCTTTGCAAAGCAAGGAAGTGTGTTAGGTCCAATCTTGGCTGTAGTATTGTTTGCGATTCCATCATTACTGTTTGCGTATTATACAACTTTCCTTGGATATGAATCTGGTAATAAATACCTTGCTAAACTCTATCAGGGAGGCTTTATGGATCGTGTCATGCATTTCGCTTCTATCGTAGGTCTTGCGGTTGTAGGTGGAATGGTTGCAGGTATGGTAAACATTACTACACCATTACAGTTCCAGGATGGTGGTACATCTCTTGTTCTGCAGGATATGTTAAATACTATCTTCCCTAAGTTATTACCACTTGTATTTACTATGAGTATTTACAAGCTTATTCAGAAGAAAGTGAATACTAACGCATTATTAATTGGAATCATTCTGTTTGGAATGGTTATGGGTGGCCTTGGAATTCTCTAATAACATTTAATCTCTCTTTCAAATATACATAATTTCAGATTGGGAACCCAAAAACAGATGGCAATGCATATTCAGATATGCAAAACCATCTGTTTTTTTTATATAGTAAGGATTTTAATGCGTTGCATGAGACAAATTCCGGGGAGATTTTCCCCGGGATAATCATTATTATTTCATTCGAGCATGATGAAAACATATGTATATTTTATGTGACCTAATTATGTTTGAATCTAGGTGAATCTATACGATACATATCATGTAAACAGAAGGGGCAAAGAAGATGGTCTTCTGTGTCATCAGGTGTAGTTAGTTGTCTAAGTATAAGGATGTCATGAATAGGCACATTTTCTGTGTAACCACATTTCTCGCATTTCATCAAGACAAACTGCTCTGTAGTATCTGTCATTGTGTCGGTATCCTCCTTTAAATGGATTGTCAGAACTAATCTAGTCCATAAGATGACCACATCTGCATTTAAGCATATCATGATTATAGGTGTCATAACACAAAGTTCTGAATCTTAGTTTCTTTAATTTGTATTGTAGATTGGCTTTTCTTTGAGTAAGTGTTCGTTTGAATTTCTGATGTCTAATAGTTCAAGCACTCTGTTAAGTACATCCTGTTCTTTGTTGTTGTAAAAACCATAATATCTGACCATATGGAAACCTGTCTCAGGAATATGAATAATCATCTTTTTCATGAGTTCACGACCAGTTTCGTTAATAGTGATGCGTTCGTTTGTTTTGTGATCATCATAATACCAGGTGACTTCATCGGTCTTTTTTGTTATAGTGGATAATCCTGCTTTGTGCCATGGGTGGTCTTGCAGCATGGCGCATCATGTAGTTAACGCAGCCATCAATGTATTTGGAGTAAGACTTGCCTTTGGTAGATGCCTGTTTGTCGTATCTAGCATAAACATAATACCCTTGGTTATATAAGCGATAAGATTTCTTTTTGATGGCGTAGAAATTTTTGCCGAAATATAAAGACATTAATCGGTTGATTTCATATTGCCAGTATTTACGAAGAGCTTCAAAACTGAAAAAAGTATTGCGTTTGCAGGTGTGAGTACTAGGATCGTATGCAACTTCCAGTGGATATGAGGATTCCAGTTTAAAGCTCTTCCAAAAGTATGGAGAGAAGCTATCATTCTGAATTCAATTTTGTGTTTGTAGTTTCTCAGTAGACAGTAATTGTCTTTTGGGTTTACTTTTTTGTCTTTAATAATTTTTGAGTAAATTTTTTTGTTAAAAAGCAGTGAGATAGTGTTTCTTGCGGCGACGAATAAGAGATTGAGAGCTTTTCTGTCTTTTCTGAATAAGAATCTGTACTCGGAAGGGATAGTAAAAACAATATAACGGTGATGAACATCAAACACACATAGCCTGAGCTTTGGCTGCAAGAATTTTTTGATACTTAACACCACAGGCATTACAAAATCTAGAATGACATGAATGAGGGATAATGTTCCAGTTGTCACAATCCGTACATTCAAGCTGATCAAAACCAAGATAGCATGTATGGCAAAGAAGAGAACGTTCTACATTGTCTAAAATACAAGGACGAGCTTTACCAGAAGCATCTAATTTTCGAATGTATTCAATATTATCGAAGAAGATATTCTTGATAGGGTGGTTGAAATCGAAGTTTCGAACATCACAACCTAATAATGATAGAGTTTCAATTGGAATGTTCGAATGAGAAGTAGTGTCCATTATTGAAGTATAGAATTAAATAGAGATATAAACAAGACTTGGCAAATGAAAAGCGCCCATACAAATCATTTTATATGATTTGATGGGCTTTTTTTATGTTATCTTGATTTGGTTTTTGTGTTCATTATGTTGGAGTTATCTGTATGAACGACGTAAGTTGCTCTGTCGCATCTGACAGTTGTTGATGAATAATGAATTGGCTTATCTTCAAAGTCATAACTGATTTTATTGATGGAAAACAATGGGTCTCCGATGTTACATTTCAAAAGATCCGCATGTTGATTCTGAGCAATGATGCCATCAATTTCTAAAACGGCATATTTAGGTTGGATATTATAGTCTTTTTCTAATATAGTGTAAAAGGAACGATCTTTGCTCAGCTTGGTGATAAAGCCAGGGAATTTTTCATCTTCGATATAAATTTTATCGATAGCCATAGGCTCGTTATCTTCCCATACAAGTCTTTCCAGATAGACGACTTTTGTGTTTAAAGGAATGGACAGTTTTTCTGAGATGTCTCCATCCGCATTAAGAAAAGATGCTTGAATAATATCATTTTTAGAAGAATGACCTTTACTGGAAAGTGTTTCTTTAAATCCGCGAGGTTTATTTAAGTACATCTTTTCTTTTTTATAGGTGATAAAAGTGCCTTTTCCCTGTACTTTTTTTACGTAGCCTTCATCTGAAAGGTTCTGGATGGCTTTACGTATGGTAATTTTACTGACATTGTATTGTTCGCTGAGCTCATTTTCAGTTGGCATCTTCTCTCCGGCGACATATACTTTTGAAACTATTTTGCTTTTTATATCTGCTTCTACCTGCCTATATAGCGGTTTACTGCTATCCAAATTCATAGGTATTTCTCTCCTTATAATCTTTAACTATATGATTATAACATAATTTATAATCAATTTGGTTATAGAAAATTCTGAAATATGCGATAAATACAGTATATTATTATATTTTTAAAAATTTTGATCTGGAGGAACGGTATGATCAAGTGCTCATCTGATTTTGTTTTGTGTATAATGAATGCAAAGTTCTTAAATGGGCACAAGGATATGTAGGTGCAAGAAGGCAAGTATATCAATAGATATGAAGTTCTATTCACATTGGCAAGAGAGTATATAGGCTGTGATACACAGGAAATTCTATTATCAATCAAGAAAAGAATGCATCAAATCACAGATTTCTTCCGTTGTTGAACGGCAAATTCTCCACAAATCCTAACTGCATTTTAAACTACAATCAGAATATATAGTAAATAGGACAGAAACCGAAAATTATTATACACTACCGCAAATTATTATACATTTAAAAAGGATATTCTCTTATTCGAGGATATTCTAAGCTTATATAGATTTCATTTATAGCTCCACTAATCGCACATGCTGCATCTGCATCTTGTGTATATTCGTATAGTTGTCTTGCATTCCAGTATGTATCTGTTGGAAATGCCAGATCAAGTAAATGTTCATCGTTGTTGATACCTATATACCATCCATTAGGCCTTTCATGTATTGTGGCAATCGTGCCAAATTCATTACGAACAGGAATATCTTTGAATATATAGTGGGTATCCGATAATTTTTTTTTGAGTTTATCGGCAAGAGATTTTTTGGTGAGAATGGAAATGGTGTTTCTAGAAGCAACAAACAAAAGATTGAGTCGAGTACGATCCTGTCTGAACCAGTTTCTAAGTTCTTCAGGAATAGTAAATACAATGTGTCTATGAGGGCAGTCAAGACAAAAAGAAGTGGCTTTGGCTGCAAGCTGTTTGGCATATTTAACACCACAGGCATTACAGAATCTTGAATGACAAGAATGTGGAATAATATTCCAGTTGTCACAATCGGTACATTCAAACTGATCAAAGCCAAGATAACATGTGTGGCAAAGTATTGAACGTTCTACATTGTCTAAAATGCAAGGACGAGCTTTACCGGAAGCATCTAGTTTTCGAATGTAGTCAATATTATCGAAGAAGATATTCTTGATGGGATGAATAAAATTAAAGTTTCTAACATCACAATCTAATAATGATAGAGTTTCAATTGGAATGTTTGAATGATAAGTAGTGTCCATATATTAATTATATGTGAATTTAATGTGAACATGTGAGAATATAGTGAAATATCATATAATTACATTGATGATATTATAACACAAATAAAATAATTTATGAAGTCTCAAATCTATATATTAAGCTTGCATTAAATATAGTATAATAGAGTCAGATAGAACAGGAGGATTTGTCTTATGAAGGTATTTTCAATGTCACAAAGAATCTATTATAAAGATCTTGAACCAGATGCAGAATCCATCATTAAAAGGGATCTTGAACTGTATAACTGCATGCTTCATAAGGCATTCAAGATCTGTTTTGATCGTGCCTATAAGGATGTTACTTATTCAGAAACAGATCAAAGAATGATCAAGTCCTTCTATGGTACAAATGATTATTTTCCTTTGTCTGCCATTCATGAGGCCAAGGCCTTGGTGAAAAGTCTTAAATGTCTGGAAAAAGAAAATCAAGATATGATCAAGACTCGTCTTAAAAAGATAAACAAGAAAATAAAAAAGAATGAGAAACAATTGAAGAAGGCTTTAAAGGAAAAAGAGAAACTGATCAATAGTTCCAAGAAAAAGAAATATACAGAAGAAGACTATCTTTATGAGGTGCAGGTATTGAATCCAAACATTAAAAGATTGAAGAGCATCATTCGCAATCTTAAATTCAGAAGAAATCGAAATGAGTTCAAGCTTAAAAGAAAGATGCCTTCTGTCTGTTTTGGTGGTAAAAAGAATCTTAAAAATGGTTACTTAGATACCTATCGTTTTAAAAGAGCCAGAAGAATGTTGATTCCAGGCAGAAGACAGGGCAAGTATTCAAATAACCTTTTTAAATTAAATGTAGATAATGATATGCTGACCTATCGAAGTACTCAGAAAGACATTGTATTCAAAGTGGAGTTTCATAAGTACAAGGATGAACTGTACGCAAGAATCAATGAAAAGCACAACTCACCTGATAAGGCTGTAGCTTATGAACTGATGGATTATGGTGAATACTTTATTG
>ERZ779875.914-NODE-914-length-22215-cov-2.845578_pt1 | contig 22215 bp, 22 predicted proteins | sample MGYA00511246_ERZ779875 | MGnify/ENA primary metagenome ERZ779875 (study PRJEB29588, sample SAMEA2155093) | human gut metagenome | biome: human gut; feature: human-associated habitat; material: faeces | place: Denmark | collected 2008/2010 ... | reverse complement strand
ATTGTCATATTGGGCACGCTGTAGAAATCAAAAACAGTATAATATTTAATAATTGTCAAATATCCCATTTTAATTATGTAGGAGATTCCATCATTGGAAACAATAGCCATTTAGCAGCAGGAGTAATAATAAGTAATTTAAAAAACGATGGTACAAATATCAAAATAAATAATATCGAAATTTCTCTTCGTAAATTAGGGGCCATAATTCATGACCATGTCGAAGTGGGATGCAATAGCGTTATTTATCCAGGAACTATAATTTATTCAAATGCAAGTATATATCCACTTACAAGAGTAAGAGGCGTAATAGCAGCAAATACTATTGTAAAAGATGAAAAAACAATAGTAGAAAGAATTAATAATAAGGACTAAACCAGTCCTTATTTTCATACTATTTTATAGGTGATAGTATGAAAAAAATATTAGTAGTATTTATAAGCATTTTAATTCTTATGCCAGAAGTAAAATCAAGTACCACTAGTGCATCATCATATATACTAATGGATCAAAATACCGGTAGAGTATTATTATCTAAAGATAAAGATAGTCAAAGACTAATAGCATCAATAACTAAGATTATGACTTGTATACTAGCCTTAGAAAGTGGTAAGTCAGAAGATGTAGTAATAGTAGATGATAATGCTACTTCTGCATATGGTTCAGGTATTTATATAGAAGTAGGGGAAGAAATAAAACTAAAAGATTTATTATATGGTTTAATGCTAAGAAGTGGTAACGATGCTGCCTCTATGATAGCAGCTTATGTATCGGGAAGTATAGAAGAATTTGTAAAATTAATGAATAACAAAGCTAAAGAACTAGGTATGAAAAATACCATCTTTTATACCCCTAGTGGTCTTCCAACACCACATGGTAATTTATCATCAGTATATGATATGGCCATTCTTACCAGATACGCCATGCAAAACAAAGAGTATAGAGAAATAGTAAGTACTAAAAAATATAAAACATCAACAAAACTAATCTTTGTTGCTCTGGCAACAAGGCAAAGCTATCATTCAATTTATGCACCTGTAACTCATCTTTATTTGTAGAAGTAAACGACATAAAATCATTCTTTAAATTCGCTTCAAAATCTACAATATCTTCATTGATTTCACAGAAATCAAATGAGAATTCCATTGGTTCTAACGCACAGTATATTTCCTGTGCAATTATTCTAAACATTCTTTTCCCTATCTTTTCTAATTTTAAAGCAGCTTTTCCAGATTTGTCAGCCAAATAGAACGCTTCAGAATTTATTCTTTTTTTTATTTTATATTGTACTATTCTAATCTGATTGTTAGTTATGACTTTTTCAGTCATAACTAACATACACATTTTAAAAATTTTTCTTATTACTAAACATATATCATCCAAATCTTTATCACTCATATTATTTAAATCTACCATAATTTAATTTATCCTCTTAATATATAAACATTTCAATTAATCAATCCTTCTCTCAAGAAGTTGAACCACGCAAGCTAAGGTTTGCCCATTTCCACCTGAATATCTAGCCTTTTTTTGAATACGTCCTATTTGTCTATAGCCCTGTGGAATTTGTCTTAAATCCTCTAAACAATCCTTTAACGGATCTGAAAAAAACAATTGAACATGCTGAGCCTTATTAATTCTATACTCATACCCTTCAACATCTTCATAATATTTAATAGTTAAGTTCTGATAGCTAAATTTTGACATAGCCCCAATTATTTGAAAAAAGTGTAAAGATCCATAAAAATCAATGATCCTGATTTTTCCATTATGCTGATCAATCCATCGGTTTACTTCATCTAAACTTGCCTTGGTAAATTCCATATATTTATAATCATTGACTCTTTTATTATTCTTTTTCTTTTCTATGTTTACTTTTGGCTTTTCATGTTTTGGTAAAAAATTATATCCACAATACATGCATACATCATGATTGTCTGGCATTAACTCTTCACATATTGGACAAATTTTCATTTGGACATCCCCCATCAATCTTCTAAATCTATATCGAAATTCCATTCTTCTACAACCTTATTATCCGTTGTTCTAATAATCTGTTTGCGGATTATATACCCGTCTTTATTGATTGTGACATACGATTGTTTTGAATCCGATTTATTAACAGTTGAATTCATATCCTCATCAACCTGCTGTATAACCGAAGTATATGTATACGTCTTATTACCATTCTCATCCACAGAGACATCGGCTGAATTTAAACTTTTCTTGATTGCTTGTTTCCACTGATTTAATTGTTTCTTTGCCTTATCTTGATCTTGCTTTTCTTCAGCATTCAATAAGGCAAGCTGAGGTTTTAAATTTTGACCCACAATACAATAGGTATAAAAAGCCTTTGTTCCATTCGCAACATAAGCATACTCATCCATATTTTTCTTAGATGCCTTCAAATGATTTTCAAATTCAAAATCTGTTATATTGTCTAAAGCCGCATTCTCCACAAATGAATATGATATTTCATCATCCTCTACTTTATATTCAATCAAACCCAAATGTGCTACATAAGCACCATAATATTCATCCTTATTAGCTGTATTTCTTATATATGTTCTTCTTGTGAATGGTTCCTCATTACTATCTAACGCATTAAATTCTACATAATAAGCATCGAGATCATTTAATTTATCTACGGCTCTAACAACCTGTTTATAGTTACTATTATAGTCAATGGCTGCATATCCTACACTGCCCGTTACAGCTACTGTTCCAGCACAAATGCCCGCCTTTACACTTGCCGTTTTGCTAGCCCACCATTTCGCAAAGCCTGATTTAGAAGCTGATGCTGCCGTTGTAGTAGCTGCTGTGGTTCCAACCGTTTTGATAATAATATCCTTCGACACGTGACTTACTGCTGTCTTTGTCATTTGATCATGCAACATCCATGTCAAGAATGGTATTGGAGCCACACCATAGAAGGATATACCTTTCTCTCTCATAGACTCGATAATATTTTTAATTTTCTTTCGTCCATAAGATAAGTATCCCTTAACCGTATTTCCACTCACACCATATACATCGGCTATTTCCGAAACACTCATATCCTCAAAGTAATACATCATTAAGGCAAGCCTTTGATTATCTGGTAATTCTTCTAAGACGTGTTGTACACCTTCCTGAAGCTCTTTATAATTCATATTTGCTTCTGGCTCGAAAATAGCCTTATCATTCTTAATATTCGCTTCAAAATCCAATCGATCTTCTTCATCATCCAAAGAACTAAATTCAACCGGTTTATTCTTGCCCTGCTTTGATTTTGTATAATCCAAAGCCTTATGTGACACAATTTGATTAAACCAACTTTCAAACTTGGAATCATCCGTTAACTGATCCAATTTCTGAAATGCCTGGATATACGCTTCTTGCACAATATCCTTAGCCGTCGCTTCATTATTGACTACTTTATACGCAATAAAGTAAGCCTTTCGCTCTGTAAATTGAATAATTTCAGCAATTGCCTCATTATCTCTATTTCTTGCTCTATTAATTAAATCCTTTTCCATTTTATAACCCTTTTCCATTACATGTATTTATATTATAAATGATATCAACATTTATTACTATCTCAATTCTAACCATTTCTTAATCCATCACAAACTCTTCAAACCAATATGTATAGTAAATGGTTCCACATTCTGTTTGATGAGTATCTACACCATAATGACTACTGAACCAGCCTTGTTCAATGGCAGCTTGCCTTAATGCATTTTGCGCTGTTACATTCGCTTCACTATAAGATGTGTAAGCACAAGAAGGAATCATCACACGCTAACACTTCTACTACTTAGTCTTGTGGTTGCTGTATTTCATATATAATACTCTCATTATTTTCTACATTAACTTGTTCATTCTTTATTTCCTGTCTAGGAATATATGAACCTGTATCCTTCTCTTGTACTGTTTCAATTTCTTTATTTTCCTCAACATTTGAACACCCCACTAGTAATACAGTTAACACAGTAATACACATTCTATTTTTCTATCTAAAATTGTCATCACCTCATTTTCATCATCCAAATTCCTATAAAAATCATTGTGAGTATATAATTCAATACATCCTGCCTTACAAATATCATTAGATCTTGGTATGTAAAATCACGTAAGCAACTACAATAAACTCCATTAAAGCATTGCCTTTGAAAAGGCGTTAACCGAAAATATTTGATTCTTTCCTTTATATTCAATTGCCACAAAACAATCCAATCAATCCCCTGTTTTTTGGTATAGAAACTCAGCTTACCACACATCTTACTTCTAGATTTTTTCATATGTCTTCCTCCTAATTTATCCCTTCACTATATAAGACGAAGTAATTTTCGATTTGGTTATACAAAATCAAATTTTTAATACATATGATACCAACCATTCATAAAGTTAAAGATATCCATATTGATTTCCTTTAATTCCTCTGGATAATTGACATACATTTCACCTGCATCCGCAAAGAATTCATGTACTTCCTCTGTACCATACGCACCTAAACAATCCGGTGCACTTTGGTGAAGGCTTAGCCATTCAGCACTTTCTGAAATACCATACCAAGTATATGAATTACCATGCGCGAAATCGAAAAGATGAGTTAACTCATGACTTACCGTCGATTTTTGATCATAATCTTTATTTACATCCATCTGAAGAGTAATAGAAAAATCATCTGACTTAGCATATGCATAGGTACCAAAACCTCTATTATTTGTATCCACACCCTCCGATGTAGCTATACTATCAAAGTTTTGAGGTTCACAAAAACGAATCACACGACAATTATCCAATAAGAATTGTGGCTGTGTTCTAACATGTTCATCTAGATATTTCTGTAAATCACCAGCTTTAATATAATTTCCAGGAATAATCTCAACTGTTGGTAAGCCTTCAAAGGTTAAATATTGCTCCTCAATAATGCGATTATATTCTGCTTCCTTGGCTCTTAATACTTCATTATATTGTTCTCTTGCCAAAGCATAATCGTCATAGACTGGATTTAGTGCCAATATCAATGCACATAATACAAATCCTAATAAACCTAATTTCAATGTTTTATTTGTCTTAGGCTGATGATTTACGATATATCTATCACAATCATTCCAATCCTCTCTTTTAAAATGATTTTGGTAATACTTTAAAATACCTTGTTGTTTCTCTTCACTTAATTCTTCAAAAATTTCTGTTTCTCGATTTGAAAACTTTGAACGAACAAACTCTTCCCTCAAAACATTTGGATCTATCTCCTTTTTATGATAGGTCAACACAAGAAACAATACTGCACTTAGTAAAGCCACTAGAAAACTCAATTGAAAATCACAGTTAGAAATAATTGCCTGCTCTACCATATTTGCTTCTTTTAACCCCAATAATTCTTGATACCAGTACAAAATAGAAAATCCCGCCATAAATACGACACTTGAAAAAATCACTTTATTTTTATTCATTTTAAAACTCTCCTTTTATCCTTACACTATTAAGACGAAGTAAAAAATGAATTGGTTATATAAAAAGTAAAAAAAATAAAAAAAGATTAGTAAATTACGATTTTTACTAATCTCAAAATTTTATTACTCTCTACCTTATGCGTAATACGACATAAATTCTTGATCCGATACTCTTTCATAGCTATCGACATGCGTTACATATGTACGATCGAAATGATTTTCATCAATCCATTCATAGGTATATGTCCAATTTGTTTGTCCATTCACATTAAGAACTAATGTATTTCCATTGACAGAATACGTACCCGATTCTTTATTCACACAATGTTGCGCAAATTGAGGACCTGGATTTGTATACGATTCAAATGTGCCATCTTCATTAAAACGTGTATAGGTACATGCATCTGATGAGGCTACATCTGGAAACTGTTCATACTTCCAATATCCAACAATGGATGGTGTATTTTCTGATTCTTGTGATGTATCTTCTCCATCTGATGTTGTTTCCTCTGATGTGTCATCAAGACCGTCTGTATCCAAATTCGTAAAAATATTACGGTACGGATTATTTTTTCTTAAAACCGTTTGCGAATCCTTTGTTGTAAAGACATAATTTTGTAAAAACTGATAATAACCAGAAAAATTATTTTTAAAATCATCTCTAGAAATACAATAACGTACCAATCCTTCTCGTAAGAAATGGTTTAAATCCGTTACATGTTCTTCGCCATAGACACTCGCAAATGTCTCTTTATTGTTGTTGTAGTAATCCGTTAAAGTAGGTTCAGAAATATAATAATCTAAAGCCTGGTCTGAAATGGAATTGACGACAGTACGGACAAATATTTCTGGAGTTGTCTCTTCCTTTATCTGATAAGAGTTGATATAGATACAAATATCACCATCTTCATCTACCGTTCTGAATATAGATGCATCATTAAACGGAACATTTCCATTTGCTTCTTGATTGTAGTGTTCCTTACAAACACTATCATCTTCACTGTCAAACTCACAAACATTCATATAATAGTTATTCGCAACATTTGTGAATATAGGCTGAGCCGTATCATATAATGAAATCAAATCTGATTTTGATGTATTATCATAAGAATCACTATATGTATAAAGTGAAAAATCATCGGACTCATAATAATAACCTTTATCATAGTCTAAGTTTTGAGAAGAATACAGTCCTCTTGCACCAAATGCAGTTTGTAAGAAAACAAATAGTGCAACTAGTACAATTCCGAATATAATCATCGAATCTCTTAAATATCTTTTCATGCTTCTAACCTCCGATAATTATAATGATCAACATTGTTGAAAACACAATCGCAAGTGTACCCACAATCAACTTTTTATATTCAATCATAAAAGCTAAGTCCATTCCATGTTCTTTTTCATAATTCGTAATAAAAGTTTTTTTCTGATCATTACTTAATCTAGAAATTAATGAACTAAATACAATAGATTGTTCTTTCTCATATTTGGCAATAATTGGAAAATAATATGTATGAAACATATCATCTTCATCATGCCACTTCGCTTTTTTATTAAAATAAGACATGATACAAAGAATCGCAATTGGATATACAATATGAATCGCAAAACCTAAGAAGAGTCTTTCAAAATACATCACAATCGAAAGGATGATCATTAAACCAAAACGTAAAAACAATTGATTATAATCATATGCCAAGTAAATGACATCCTCTTTATCTAGACGATAATAGCTAAGGGCAAAGCCAGCACAATAAATCAATACAGAAACATATACATTAAATTTATGGAAAAGAAATAGCGATAGTGCTACATCTAAAATGACACTCATATAGAATATGCCAAATAATTTCTTCTTAAACAAACATACTACACTATAGATAATGGGAATTAGCCAAAATATATACGAAATCATAAACTATCCATTCTCCTTACCTATAAATTGATTTAGAGCCTTAGAAATACCCTCAATCACATTGGATTGATCATTCAAATCAAAATAATCTCCTAATACTTGTCGTATTTTATTGTCCCCATAATCATCAATATACTTAACTAGCAACTCTGCCTTATTCTGTAGTTCAATTGAGCTAGGTCTTATCTTTACAAAATTACCATAGAAGTTGTCTCTACCAAACACATAGATGCCATACTGCCCAAAGGACTTTAATATTTCATACAACTTACGATTATACGTGTTGAATGCCTGTTCCTTCACAAAGAATTCGCATCCATTTTCTAAGCTTTTGTAGGCACAGGCTGATGTGACAAAAGGATACATATTCATAATAGCTTCTAAATATGTTTGTTTCATTTCTTGTGCTTCTATATTTTCTGTTTTAGACTTCAATAAACCCATCGTCTCCTGAATTATTTTTTTCTCTAACATCGTTGAGACAGGAATGGATTCTGAAAGATTTAATTTTTGACGAACAATTGAATTTGGCACAGATAAAGTAATCCATTGATAACGCTCATCAATTTTACGCTTATGCATATTGTATCTTTTACTTAAAACCATTGGATCTGATCCTTTTATTTTAAGAATATAGCTATATGCATATTGCTTCTCCTTCAATTGAATATCTTGAATTCCAACTAAATTAACAATTTCATTCTTTCCACTATTCACAAAATTCATGTAGTTATCACCCGTCTTCAATTGGTCAATCAAAGACTGCGTTCTAACCCCCATCATATTCATCATATGTGCCACTCTAAATCTTGTGTGTTCACGATCATCCAACTGTCTTTCACTAATGACATCCTCAAACTTCATGATGGTTCCATTTAAGGCATTGACCTGGAAAATTTGTTTACCAGCCTTCTTTTCGATTTTTTGACCTCTTTCCAAAGAACGTAAACCAATTTCCGTGATCTTATTATTCTTTATATGACCATAACCAATCAGAAGCTTTAGCACACGTTTCACATACTTCTCGTCGATTGCCAATAATTCAGATATTTCATGCGAGGTTTCTACGCCTAAAGATACAAGCTTTAATACAGTTAATTCAATAACTTCAAAGTCCTCAAAGGACTCTTCTACCGTATCAATTTCAACCAATGCGATAGGAAAATAGACGGGGATAAAAGCGTCAACATCGGCAACACTTAAAGTTGGATATGTTTTTAAGATGGTAGATAAATCTTGATTCAGATCATCATATCTTTTCTTTTTACTCATGCTTATTCTCCTCCAATCTATTTAATAATTGTTGATACGTAATAAATTCACCTTTATTGTCATCCTTCACAGCCTTTAGCATGTTACAAATAAATCTAGAGAATGCCTTTTCACTATATGGATCGTTCGGACCATCACCTAAATTTTCACAAGATGACAAGAAATCAAAGTCACCGATCATAATCAGCATCTTCTTACAACGAGACATCGCCACATTTAAACGACGAAGCTCCTTTAAGAAACCAATTCGACAAATGTGAGGTGGAATATTCGAACTCTTTGTGAAGCTATAAATAATAATGTCTCTCTCCTGTCCCTGGAAGGAATCTAGACTTGCGACCATCTCCCCTAAGATTTGTTCTGGAATAAAGCCACTAATTGTCTTTTGAATTTCTTTAACCTGCATCTTATAAGCCGAAACAATACCCATTTTTTCCAATGTGTCATTTGTGATTTCAGCCTCATTATATAAATCTTTATATTCTGAGTAATTCTTGATCTCAAGCATGATTTTCTTAATGATTTCAGCCTCGAGCATGTTGTAGCAACCACTATTTTCTACCTTCGTTTCATGACGATTCTTCTCTTTTGAAGTATCAATCACCAAGAATGGCTTTTTTGAAAGACTTGGAAGCAATGATTTTAAACCACGTTTTACATCTGCCGATTTATACAATCCATTATAGAAATTATCTGATAGAATATCTGCAATTTCACCTGGCATTCTAAATTGCGTATCTAGCATAGCCTTATTTGTATCTGGAATGTTGTTGTACATTTCCTCGAATAAGGATTTACCTAATAAAGTAGGATCCTTTCCATTCTTTTCACATAAATCCACTAATTCTTGATCTGCATTAGGCGGTATCTGCTTATGATCCCCTAACATGATTAGCTTATCCGATACACTCATTGGTACTAGGGCATTGTGAATTTGAATCTGACCCGCTTCATCAATAATGGAAACATCAAAGTTCAAACCAGAGAAACGCTTTTGCGAGTTGATCCCTATACAGGTTGCCCCTACTAAATCCACTGTATTCAAAACCAATTCACCTAACGCATGATTTTGTTTCGATTCAATCGTATTTTTCCAGCCTGACACAACATCCTTTATTTTCATATATTCTGCATTTGAGACGCTAATTGTTTTATACAAATCAAGAATTGCCTTTTCATCTAAAACACCAATATTTCCAATTACCACATTGCTCTTTAGTTTCAATACATCATCACAAGTATTGTATTCTTTACAAAGCTTGTTCCATTTTAACTGTAAAGGTAAATATTCCCTATTGTTTACATTAATAAATTGTTTGAACACATTCATATATTGTTCAAAGAAATGCTTATGATAAATATCCTTATAGGTTGCGGCTCCTGCCTTTAATTCATCATATTTTTGATCAAATAAATGCTGTAATTCCTCATATCGCGCGATAGATTTATTTTTAGACCACTTATGAATAAATGCCAAGATCTTACCTTCCTGATTATATTTGGTAATTTTAACCTTTAGCTGCTCAGCTTCACTGACATAATCCTTTAATTCCTTAGTTAACTGCTCATTTTTTCTTTTTAAAAGAACTAGATTAGTGTAGTCTGCCGTTAATTTATTTTTGATTTGTTCATTTAAATCGGTAAATGAGCGCATCACAAGCTTTTCATCTTCTATATAAATCAAAAGATACTGCATAAACTGTGACCAGTTTTGAAGTCCACGATCAATATTCTCAATATTGTTTGTCGTCTTATTCGTGATGAATTCTCTTGTCGTACGAATTTTATTTTCATACATAAAACTTTGCACATCACTTTGAATTTTAGATTCTGAACCAATACGCAAAACATCAATATCCTTCTCTTCTCCAATACGAGATAAAACATTATCTACAGCCTTGTTGTTTTGAGAAGATACTAATACACGCATGCCTTTTTCATTGATAAAATACTTAACCCACTCCAAAATAACCGTTGTCTTACCTGTACCTGGAGGTCCCATAACTAAAAAGACATCTTTTGAATTGATACCACGCTCAATCGCATCTACCTGAGAAGGATTCGGTGGATATTTTTTCTTATTCAATTGCTTCTCTAATTCTGTAAAGTCATTATGATCAAAGCCCTTTGTAGAGCTTTTCCCTAGTACTTCATTAAAATAAGTAGCAGCTGAGCGATGCTTACGAATATTGTTGATAGCTTCAATTTGCACATCTTTATTTACAGTGGATGTGGAAATACTGGCTGAGCCTGTAATCGCAAAATCACTTAAATTGATTTGATCTGTAAATAATAAAGTAGCCTTTACACGATCTTCAATCGTCTCAACATCAATAACTTCGGCAACATGTTTTTTATCTCGCTTATCCTTAATCGATAAAGAGACGCCTGTTGTCAATAAACCATCCTTGTCATCATCAAATGTAAATACATAGGCAATACGATCCACACGATCATGATCTGCAGCTTCTAAATTACGATAATAGAAATCACCCAGCTCATTGGCCTTTGCGATTTCTAAATCATTGGATAAAGTCGCATATGCCTCTGCCGTATCCAAGTATTCTTCTAAAGGCTTTTCATTCACAATTTCCTGCTCTGCATCTTCTCCATCGGACATATCATTACTGGATGCAGCCAAAATACCAAGAATTTGATCAATTGTGCTGCAATTCATACAGTTATTGTTTTTTTCATGTTCCTGCCCATCATGAAGAATAAAATAGTTATCTCTTTTTGTATCATTAAATACAATGTGACAACCATCCGTAAAGGACATATTGATACCATACTTTAAGGCTCTATTTTGATCTTCTAGGCTCCCCTTCGAAATGTTCGAACAAGAAAACGATTACCCTCATCGTTCGCAACGCAGTTAAAAACACCTAAGAATGTATATAACGCAAATCGCGTATGATCACGATTATCCGGCACAAATGTAAAGATCGAATGCTTACTCAACTCTCGCATATACATATCGGCCGTTGTCGTCGTTGAATCAACAGTATCTAAATAATCCTCAATATTATTGATGGATGTATTTGTCATAACTAAAAATAAACCTTCATTAAATTCAGTCTCTTCAAGATTAAATGATAAATAATCCTTCATCTTTTAATCCTCCATCTTTGGAAACTCTAGTTCTTCCACTTCTAATTCTTGCGGAAGAATATCAATTGGATTCATATCAAAATTGTTTTTTAAATATGCATCAAACGCTTCTTTTTCTTCCATGATTATTCCCCCTCTTATTCACTAACTTTAAATCATTCCTTAATTTACTATAACTCTCATAACGCTCTGCAGGATCATATTTCATACAACGCGTAATAATCTCATTCATTTTTTTATCCATTTCAGGATATTTTTCAATAGGCTCTACAAAATTCTTCCAAGCCTTTTCTGTACTACGTAAAGAAGGACTTGAATATTCATCTCCCATTTGTGGAAGTGAACCTTTATAAAACTCATATAAAATGACACCTATCGCAAACATATCAACCTTATCACGACGTGTTTCTTTTGATCGTTGACCCATTTCTGGTGCTTTATATCCAAATGTCCCTTCTGTCTTATTTGTCAAAGACATGGAAATATTAAAGTCAATCAAAACCAATCTTCCATTAAAAATCATAAGATTTGATGGTTTAATATCCTTATGATAAATATGATGCTTCGCAAGTTCATCTAATGTATCACAAAGTTCCATCATCCACCCTGTCATTTCCTTTAGACTGACCTGTTTTCTCTTTAGCTTCTTTTCTAAACTATCCCCCTGGATCCACTGCATAATAATGTATAAGTTTTCATCTTGTACATGATAATCATAAATATATGGTACTTCTCCATTCGAAAATTTAGAAAGCACTTGAATCTCATGTTTCGCCTGCTTTAAAGCTATTTCATTCGTAACAGATATCTTTTTGATGGCAACATCCCGATTTAACTTCTTATCATTTGCCCTATAAATCACACTATTTCCTGTATTGATTGTATAATCGTCCATCAAGAAATATTCATGTGTATCATCAAATACTAAATCCATTACTTATACTCCTCTAAAGCTTCTTTAAATACACTATATACAGTGTTCGCATCTGGTCTTTCCATCGCGGCTTCTGAAATCATTCTTTCTAATAAATCAGCCAATTCCGGTGAATATTGTTTTTCAATTTCATTCAATAAATCGATTTCATCTTTTTTTGGTTTTAAATCACCAGTTAAAATACGAATAAATAACACACCTAATGCGTAGATATCTCTTTGTCCAAAATTCGAATTACTATTCACATGTAAATCATTTGGACAAATATATTTGAAGTTATCTTCGTTATTTTCATTTTGTCTTTCAACTTCTTTATTGTATACATCAATCACCGTTGCATATTCTGATTGTTTATCAAATTTAGAGAAATCAAATCCAATCAAATATGGAACATACCCTTCTTTTAAACCATAATCGCAAACTATGATTGAACCCGGATTGATCATACGATGATAGATTGGTTCCTCTAAGTCATGAAGTTTTGAAATAGCCTCCGATAAAGTTGTACAAATATTTACCTTTTCAGCAGATGATTTAATCTTATCTAACATCTGTTGATTTAAAGCCATTGGTTCTTTAGAGAAAGTATACGCAATGTAATAGAACTCATCATCCTCTGAATCTATCTTATTCAAATCCTTTACTTTAGAAACCCCTTTAATAGAATTACTCATGTTATCGTTGATCAATTCTAATGTAGAGATATTTCTTTGAATAAAGTTTTTGTCCATCTTTTCTTTATCATATTTTCGAATGATGGCATATTCATTCTTTTTCCCCTGCTTAATACCATGGAATTCTTCTAAATAACGTGTATTACCATCGCCTTCATTTACTGCATAATCATAAATATCATAGTCATCCAATTTCATTGTATCTCGATTATATCCTGCATTTTTCTCTCCATAATATAATCTAAATACATTATTCAAATAACCAAAGCAATCCTTTAATACTTTCCCATTAATTATATACTTCACTTCGCCATCGATATTTTTTTCTACTCGGAATGGTTTCCATTCTGAATTCGCAATACTTTCTTTATGTGCTCCTAGATTTGCCATTCTTCTTACAGTATTTAAATCTCTAATAATTTTAGATTCGTATTTTTTGTCAAAAGCTTTTCAACCGTAATAAAGTTAATTTTTATAGCAGGAGAAACCCCCTCAATATTTTTAGCTTTATTATTAGAATTACTATTATATTCTTTAACACAATCACCTTCTAAACCTGATTCTTTGATAACTGTATTTAAGAAAATATCTAATGGTCCTCTCAATGCTTCGGCAGTTGTGAAATGATTTTTAATACACCCAGATTCAACCGTTTTAATTTCATTATACAAACGCATATTGTGATCTTTTAAATATGCAAAGTTATCCTTGATTTCAATTGGAGTATTTGGTTCATGATAAGAGAAGTCTAGCTTTTCCTTCTTGGAAACAACCTCTTCCTCTTCTACGATTTCATCATCATCTTCTTCTCGTTCTACATCCATTGGAATAATATACGATTCCTTTGTGTTTTCATTATCCGAAAGATCTTGCATAGCTTCTTCATAATTAAAATCTAAATCCGCATCCCCATTTAGAACATCATCATTTTCCTTTAATTCCTTTGGCGTAACAATGATCGCATCATTTTTTTCTGAAGAAACGCTTGAATAAGCTTCCATGAATACGGCATATACTTGTTTTGCCGTTGGTCTATCAATCGCGGTTTCGCTTAACATCATTTCTAATAAATCAGCAATCTTTGAATTGTAGTTTTCTTCAATTAGATTTAATTTATCAGCCAAATCTAATCTTGGACTTTGAAGATCTCCACTCAAGATACGAATAAATAGAATACCCAACGCATAAATATCCATCTTTTCATAAGAAGTATCTGTCATATCGTATTCACAAATATATTCCATATCTTCTTGTTTTAATGAATCTACTTCATTTTTAAATTGTTCTAAAACTGTCATCTTTGCGTCTGCAGCTTTGAATTTAGAAAAATCAAAATTAATTAAGTATGGTACAATTCCAAATTTCTTATCTGAGAAGTCACATAGAACAACTGATTTCGCATTAATTAATCGATGATAGATTGGTTCTTCTAAATTGTGTAATTGTGAAATGGCATTTGATAGTCTTTTACACATTTGAACACGTTCAAACGGTGTGTCCGCACGATTTAAATTTTCTTGACTTAGTTCCATTGGCTGTTTGTGGAAAACATAAGAAACATAGTAAGACTCATCTTCTGTATTCACTTCATTCAATTGTTTAATATCCGCAATCCCTTCAATTGGATCCATCGTATTCGAATGAATACGCTCTAATACAGACATGTTTCTCTTCACAAAATTCATATCCATATTTTGTACATCATACTCTTTAATTACGGCATACGCATTTGGAGTTACACTCGAATCGATACCATAATATTCTTTTTTACAACCAGGTGCAGTTGTTGTAACTTTATAAATATCATACGTATCGATCTTTGTAGAATCCTTTAACCATTTCTTTTTATCATTTACCTTGTAAAAAGCACGCAACACCACATCTAATGATTTCAATCCATTACGTAATACATTACCAGAAATGACATTCTTATCATTTACTAATGTTGTATATTTACTATCTAAAAATACATTGTTTTTTAATTGATGATTTAATGTTTCAATATCCTTTAATGAAACAATATTCGCATCATCCATTGAAATCACACGTTCATAGTTAAATGAAGTTCCTAACGCCTTTTTACTACAAATTGTATTTAGATCTGCATTAATAACATCCTTACAGAATGTTTCAATCACACCACTAAATTCTTGAACAGTCTTAACATGATCATGAATCAATGTACTTTCAGTTTGTTTGATTTTTGTATATAAAGAAGGATTCAGTTCTTTTAAATAATAAAAGTTATCATAAACCTTTAAATCCTCATTCTCTACGCGATTTGAAAAATCAGGCTTCTCAATTACCACCTTTTCTTTAACACCCAAATTATCTTTTTTTGGAAGCATTTTTTCCAACTTGTCAATTTCATCTAATTCAGCATCTAAATCAAACGCAAAGTCAACATCTAAATCTAACAGATCATCATCTAACAATAAATCTTGATCCTCGATTTTTTCTTGTTCAAACTCTTTCAAAACTTTAACCCTCTCATCCTTTGTCTCAATGTTTTCTTCAACAACATTTTCAGCTACTTTATTATCTTCTGCTTCAATTTCCACAGGTTTAATCTCAGTGCTTTCTTCAACAACATTCTCAACTACTTTATTATCTTCTGCTTCAATTTCTACAGGTTTAATCTCAGTGTTTTCTTCAACAACATTTTCAATAGCTTTATTATTTTCTACACCAAGCATTTCTTTATGCATACTTTGAGCTTCGATTTTTATTGGCTTATTCTCAATACTCTTTTTTTGTGGCTCGGCCATTGTCGGATTAAAGAATTGATTTACATCTTCCTTTAAAGAAATCGAAAGATCCGGATCATAAGTACTCAATAAATGATTCTTTTCTTTTACTATATTCTCATACTCATCCGCTAAAGATGCCTCAATTTTTTCAGTCACATCCTTATAAAATACTTTAGATTCGCTTGTTTGTGGTTGCACCTTTGTTGGTATTGGTGGTGGTGTTTTGGTTTCATCTACACTTTCCTGTTGTTTTTCTTGTACTGGCGTATTAACCAAACTTGCACTTGGTTCTTGTGCAGCTACTACTTCTTCTGATTCAGAGACATCAATGCCCTTTGCCATCAAAAATGATCGTTTAAATTCATCGCTCAGATCCAAGCCTTCAAACATTTCTTCATACTTATCCATTTTTGCCATATCAAAAATCTCCCATATACATACAGACTATTGTCGTAACCCTAATTCCATTCGAATTATTAATTGTTCTGATTTGCATTTAAGCTTTGTTTAATTTCCTGATATTCTTCATATTCCTTTTTATAATCTTCTAAAGCCTTTTCTACTTTTGACTTCACATCCATCAAAACAACCTTTTGATCATATCTTTCCTTTTCAACTACTTCTAATTGTTCTTTAAGCTCATTATATTCTTTATCTTTTTTCATATAAGCCGTCTTTTCAGTAACATATTCCGCCTTTAATTTTTCATAGTTCTGCTTCAACTCATTGATCAATTCAGCCTTCTTCTTCAATTCATCACGCTTTTTTTGTTGCTCATTCACTAAAGATGCCATCATTTCTTTTAGTTCTTCTAATTCCTTTGCCTTTGCCTCAATCGCAGCCTTTAATTCATTTTCATTCATGTTCATGTCCTCCATATGTTTATTACCTATAATAACTTATTATACACTCTTTTTAAGGCTTTTGACGTATATATAGCGTTGAAATATATACCATTTGATAACCCTTACATAAAATAAGCACAAAAAAAGTAGAAGCCCTTAACCTTCTACTTCTCACTCATATATATTACCAGCTTGTCGCAATATCTAATTGAGTATCTGATGTATATGTAAAACTACCTGTATCACAGACGATTCCTTGTCCTAATGAAGTCTCTACAATTGACCCTCTAGGATGCTTATTTAAATCGGCTGCAACCATAATATAATCCCCCAGCATTTTTGCGCCATCCATACGTATCCAGTACTCATCATTATTTCCCATTCCTCGCATGGTAGAAATAACTCCACTCATATCTAAATTATAGTAGGTTTCCTTCCCGCTTGGACCATAGAATACGCCTGAACTTGGTGTCAATCCATTTTGACCTCCAATGTACTGCATTAAAGATGGCTGTGCATTCACTGCTTTTGAAACAGCATCGTAATTTTGTTGCACAAAATTTTCATCCCTTAAAAGTTGCGGCTGCTCCAAAATCATTTCATCTACACTTTTTGGCTCTTGTTTCTCATTAGATTCCTTTTCGATATTTTGAATCTGTTTTTCAAATTCTTCCTTTAAATTTTTCGTTTTCTTTGCCGCATCCTCGCGCATCAAAACATTTGAGTCTGCCTGATTTTGTTTGGCATACACTTTGTTTTCTTCCCCAATTACTGATGATGTTGTTAGTAATGTTAATGCGAATGTTGACACCAACAAGGCTGAAACGATTCCTTTTCTTATTCCATTGTTCTCTAAATTCTTTTCTTCTATAAAGTTCAAAACACCCTCCAATCTTCCCCCTAGGCTTCATAAAATACGAAACTTTGCTGTACAAGAAAATGAATACAACATCTTAAACTATACTCTTTTTTGTAAAAAACGCAAATTTTGATATAAAAACGGGTCGTTTTCACCTAAAAGTGGTGACCACGACCCATTTATTGTACTATTTACTATGTTCTTCCTCATTAATTGTGGCATCAATCATTTTCTGTGCCCACACAGGATATATGTCACGAACAAAGTGTATGCCATCTGGCTGATAGAATTCAGGATTTCCATTTTCAGTTACGCCTGTTACATCAATATATGTCCAGCCATTCTTTTCGCACATTGCCTTAAGCTGTGTATTATATTCATTTGCCTTGCCCCATCTAGGAGTTTCAGCCAAAGTTTCAGTCGTAGGCGGAATAATGGAATTAATAAACACGTGAGCTTTTGGAACTATTTTTAATACTTCTTTCACCTTTTCTTCATATAAGTCTGCATAGGTACCGCCTTCTTTTTTAAGGTCCAACCCCATATCATTTACACCATATGAAAAATAAAGCTTAGATGGATTGATTTGTTTTAATTGTTCGTTAAAATCTGAAATATTTAAAATCGTATTACCGGCAGCCGCAAATACGTTGTTCCATGGAAGAAATCCATATGTTCCAAATCCATATACACGTGAATCTCCATACAATGCGTAATCATCAAACATAGAAAATACATCTAATTTGCCTTCTTTAATTAACGTTGTTTTTTCTTCAATTCTTTTATTTGTTAATTTCTTAGACAGTTTTTTTGTCTTAAGCGCTTCCTGCTCTTTAATATAAGCAACCCCTTCGCTCGTATGTCCCTTTGATGTAAAGGTAACTATCAATAAAATCACAACTAAAAAAAGAACTGCTCCAATAATAATTTTCTTCTTCATTTCCTATCCCCTTTGATGTGATTATAGCACAATAAATTCAGTTTCGTTCACAATTCATCTTATTTTAAGTTTACCATAAACAATACTCCAATTTTATGCTACAATCAAGGCACGGAAAGGGATTTTTTAGGTTAAGGGGAAATGAAAAAGAATATATATACTATTTGTAAAACAATCGTTTTAATTTGTCTTATTATTCTTGTCGCATCCAATTTCAAAGTGGATAAAGATAGTAAAGCGTCCATGGAAACGGTACAAAATAAGACGATTGAAAAAGTAAATCTAGATGGATTTACACAGTTGGATAACTTAAATATAAAGAGATTTTTAGGCTTAGATCCATCGCAATATGATGGTAGTGTTTACTATAAGTCAGATGATGCCATGTCAGCTAGAGAGTTTATTATCGTGAAATTTAAGGATCATTCTCAACAAGATGCATTTAAGGAGACAATTGAAAAACGAATCAGCTCACAAAAGGGAATTTTTGAAGGCTATGCACCGGATCAGGCAGAGTTATTAAAAAATGCCGTTATTGATATTCATGGCAATTATGCGCTTTATGCAGTAAAAGAAGATGCAGCTACGATGAATGATCAGTTCTTAAAGGCATTGAGTGAGGGGGAATAAAATATGGTATTTACGGATTTATTATTTTTATTTTGTTTCTTACCCATCAGTGTTCTACTCTATAAAGTCGCAAAGAACATTAAGATTCAAAATATTCTATTAGTTGTACTTAGCTTATTGTTTTATGCATGGGGCAATCCTGTGCACGTCATACTTTTGATTCTATCTATTTTATGGAACTACTTTACAGCTCTTGAATTAAATGAACAGGAAGATGAAAAAGCACGCAAAATCATTTTGATTGTCGCCATCGTTGTTGATTTACTATTATTAGGTGTCTATAAATATACTGGTTTTGTGATGAATATCCTTCATATTCAATCAAGTATTCAAATTGCACTTCCAGTCGGACTTTCATTCTTTACCTTTAGTGAACTATCTTACTTATTTGATGTATATAACAATAAGAGTGAACCGCAAAGAAACTTGATTTCCTATTCATTATATGTAAGCTTCTTTGGAAAAATCAGTATGGGACCCATCGTATCTTATCACGATATGGAAGCTCAGTTAAATGATAGAACTGTATCAAAAGCGCAATTTGCGAGTGGTGTTGTTTTATTCAGTAAGGGTTTGATCAAAAAAGTTTTATTAGCGGATCAATTGTCTTATGTTTATTCTGTTTTACAAAACAATCAATCTGTCATGGGCGTTTGGCTTTTGGCAATTTGTTATATGCTGCAAATCTATTTTGATTTTTCTGGCTATTCCGATATGGCCATTGGATTATCGAGATTCTTTGGATTTGATTTTGCGCCAAACTTTGAACATCCATATACAGCCGTATCTGTACAAGACTTCTGGAGAAAATGGCACATTTCTTTATCAAGATGGTTTAGAGATTATTTATATATTCCTCTAGGAGGAAATCGAGTTGATCAAAACACATATATTCGTAACATTTTCATTGTATGGTTTAGTACAGGACTTTGGCATGGTGCAAACTGGACATTTATTGTCTGGGGTATCTATTATGGATGCTTCTTATTGTTAGAAAAGTTCTTCTTAAAAGAAAAGTTAGAAAAACTTCCAACATTCATCTCACATATTTATACACTATTTGTCGTGTTGATTGGTTGGGTATTCTTTATGAGTCCAAGTCTAGGCAGCGCTTTTTCTGTTATTGGAAAAATGTTTGGCATCGGTGCCAATGCATTTGTTGATAATCAAGCGGCCTTTATGTTTAAATCGTACTTAATTCTATTTATACTAGCCATTATTTTCAGTACTAAAGTATATGACAATCTACAAATCTTCTTCTACAATCAATTCAAAATGAAAGCTGTATATACAACATGGGCTGTTTATATCATCATGTTGATTATTTGTATCGCATTTGTCGTAGGTGGAACATACCATTCCTTCCTATACTTTGCGTTCTAGAAAGCCAGGTGAAAAGTTATGAAACAGAAATATTCAGCCATTATGGCTTCTAGTCTTACAAAAGTTATCAGTATTGCCGTTGTCGTCATTATGATTCTTAATATTGTCATTCCTGACCACAAACAATCAGAAACTGAAAACCGACCTCTACAAACATTTCCAGCTTGGAATGTAGAACATGTATTATCAGGACAATATGGTAAGGATCTAAACACTTGGTTTTCTGATCAATTTGTTTTTAGAGATCAAAATATTCACATTAAATACTTGATTCAAAAATTTACCGGTGTGAAAGAAATTCAAGGTGTGTATTTGACAAAGCGTGGTTTAATCGAAAAGACAGCTGAAGTCAACAAGGAACAATTGGATCGCAATTTAAATGCGATCAATACTTTGAAACAAAACTATCCAGATTTAAATGTAGGTTTTATGTTGGCACCAAATGCCGTCAGTATTGAACGTGACAGTCTTCCTAAGTCAGCTGATGCCTTGGATCAAAATAAACAAATGGATGATATCTATAATCGTATTGATGATTCGATCAAAAAAATTGATGTGCGCTCTACTTTAGAAAAACATAAAGATGAGTATTTATACTATAAGAGTGATCATCACTGGACATCATTGGCATCTTATTATTCATATCAAACATTAGCATCTTCATTTAAATTTGACAAAACAAAAAAATCGGATTATACAATCTACCCTGTATCCAATTCTTTTGAGGGTACTTTGGCAAATAAAACGGGTAGTCTAAAAATCAAAGATGAAATTGATATCTATGTTCCTAAAACAGAAACAGATTATGTAGTTACGGATGAATCCACAAACAAGAAATCGAGAACGATCTATCATTCTGAAGCTTTAGAAACAAAAGATAATTATGCCGTCTTTATGGGAGGCAATAAATCTTTGTTCCATATCAATATCGATAATGATTCAAAGAAGCATTTGTTGTTGATCAAAGACTCATATGCGAATAGTTTAATTCCATTCTTGATTCCAGAATATGAATCCATTACAGTTGTAGATCCACGATATTATTTCGATGATTACACTCGATTGATTCAAGATGATTTAATTACTGACGTATTGTTTATGTACAATTCAAATACATTTGTACAAGATACATCCTTAGCCGACATGTTACAGGCACAATAATTTTAGGGCAGGAAATTTAAAAATTTCCTGCCCCTTTTCTTATGGCATACAAGCATATCCAAGATACGTAATAAAGTAAATCACATATCGAACAACACACTTCAAAATAAACCATGCTGCTTTAAATCCAAATCCCAATACTTTTAAAATTATACTTTTTGTTCTTTCATTCATTTTCACTTACCATCCTTTGACACGTATACAATACTAAATCTATTTCTTTCTCTGTTTTAAAAATTGCCATTACGCAATTTTATTTTCAATCTCTTCAATGCGATTCAATACACTTCTATAGAAT
>ERZ779875.909-NODE-909-length-22257-cov-3.872489_pt1 | contig 22257 bp, 20 predicted proteins | sample MGYA00511246_ERZ779875 | MGnify/ENA primary metagenome ERZ779875 (study PRJEB29588, sample SAMEA2155093) | human gut metagenome | biome: human gut; feature: human-associated habitat; material: faeces | place: Denmark | collected 2008/2010 ... | reverse complement strand
GTAAATACCCAACGAAGCAATTTCACGGCTCAACACGATCGTGGCGTCCAAGTGGCTGAACGTCGTCGCAGGCGACGGGTCAGTCAAGTCGTCGGCGGGCACGTAAACGGCCTGGATCGACGTAATGGAACCGGTCTTCGTGGAAGCAATACGTTCCTGCAGCTTGCCCATTTCTTCAGCGAGCGTGGGCTGATAACCCACGGCGGAAGGCATACGGCCGAGCAGGGCGGACACTTCAGTACCGGCCAGCGTGTAACGGTAGATGTTGTCGATGAAGAGCAGGATGTCGCGGCCTTCGTCACGGAAGGCTTCGGCCATCGTCAGCCCCGTCAAAGCCACACGGAGACGGTTGCCCGGGGGTTCGTTCATCTGACCGAACACCATGGCCACCTTATCCAGAACCTTCGACTCTTCCATTTCGTGGTAGAAGTCGTTACCTTCACGGGTACGTTCACCAACACCGGCGAACACGGAGTAACCGCCGTACGCCTTAGCGATGTTGTTGATGAGCTCCATCATGTTAACGGTCTTACCCACACCGGCACCGCCGAAGAGGCCGACCTTACCGCCCTTGGCAACCGGGCAGATCAAGTCGATAACCTTGATGCCGGTTTCCAGAAGGTCAACGGCCGGGCTCAATTCGTCGAACTTCGGCGCAGCACGGTGAATCGTGCGGCGTTCATCTTCGCCGATGGGACCGGCTTCGTCGATGGGGCGGCCGAGCACGTCCATAATGCGGCCGAGCGTCTTGTGGCCCACAGGAACGGAAATACCCGCACCGGTGGACTTCACTTTCATGCCGCGGCGAAGACCGTCAGAAGAGCCCATGGCAATGGTACGGACGATGCCGTCACCGAGCTGCTGCTGCACTTCAAAGGTCAGGCCTGCCTCGGCCAGGGTATTGGTCTTGTCCTGTTCAAGGACGAGGGCGTCGTAAACCTTCGGCATTTCGTCGCGGGGGAATTCAATATCCACCACAGCGCCGATTACCTGAACGATTTGTCCGATACTCATGGGTTAATCCTCGGTATTCAAATCTCTTAAGACACCGCAGCGGCACCACCGACGATTTCGGTGATTTCCTTCGTAATGCCGGCCTGACGGGTCTTGTTGTAGACGAGCTGCAGTTCTCCGATAAGCTTCTTCGCGTTGTCCGAAGCCGCCTTCATGGCGACCATACGGGCCGACTGTTCAGAAGCCATATTTTCTGCAACCGCCTGATAAATCAAAGCTTCGACGTAGCGCTTGAGCAATTCGTCGAGCACAGTCTGCGCATCGGGTTCGTAGATGTAATCCCACGAGTATTGACGCGGTTCTTCACCGATCGCGGCGAGCTTTTCCTGAGAGAGCGGCAGAAGCTGCTCAATCGTCGGAATCTGCTTCATCGCGTTTACAAAACGCGTGTAAGCAATGTACACGGCATCAACCTTGCCCTGCGCGTAGGCATCCAGCTGAACGCGGATGGCACCGAGCAGGCGGTCCAGGCTGGGCCGGTCGCCGAGCTGCACGACCTGACTCACGACCTCCAGACCGAGGTGACCGGAGAAGGCAACCGCCTTATTACCGATCGCGGTCACGGAAAGGGACTGGCCCTTTTCGCGGAGTTCCTGAGACTTGTGAAGCACGAGGCGCTGAATGTTCGTGTTCAGCGCACCCGCCAGACCCTTATCCGTGGCGACGATGATCATCGCCGCCTTGCCGGACTGGGTCTTGTGCTTGACGAGGAAAGGATGCGCGTAAGCCGTCGAAGACGCCGCCAAGTGCGCAATGATGTTGCGCATCTTATCGGCGTAGGGACGAGCCTGACGCATCCGATCCTGGGCTTTGCGCATCTTCGAGGCCGCAACCATTTCCATCGCCTTCGTGATCTTGCGCGTGTTCTGCACGCTCTTGATCTTTCCGCGAATTTCCTTTGTACTAGGCATGTGGTCCTCTTAAAAATGCGCTGTTAGTAAGCGCCGTTCTTCTGAAAGTCTTCGATAGCGGCCTTCAGCGCAGCGTTGTCTTCCTTCGAGAGCTGCTTTTCGGCCTCAATGTGGGCGATCAGATCAGCATACTTCGTCTGCAGGAAGTCACGCATCGCGCGTTCGCACTTCAAAGCATCCTTCACGGCAACGTTGTCATAGAAGCCCATTTCCACCGCGAACAGCGTCACGGCTTCTTCCCAAACCTGCAGAGGCTGGTACTGGGGCTGCTTCATGAGTTCGGTCACCACACGGCCGCGTTCGAGCTGCTTGCGGGTCGCTTCGTCGAGGTCGCTCGCGAACTGGGCGAAAGCCGCCAGTTCACGGTACTGAGCGAGCGCGAGACGCACGCCGCCGCCCAACTTCTTGATGATCTTCGTCTGAGCGGCACCGCCCACACGGGACACCGAGATACCAGGGTTAATAGCGGGACGAATACCGGCGTTGAAAAGATCCGTTTCCAGGAAGATCTGACCGTCGGTAATCGAAATCACGTTCGTCGGAACGAAGGCCGTAACGTCGCCTGCCTGCGTTTCAATGATGGGCAGAGCCGTCATCGAACCCGTCTTACCCTTAACGGCACCCTTCGTGAAGCGTTCGACATAGGTCGGGTTCACGCGGGCGGCACGTTCGAGCAGACGAGAGTGCAGATAGAAGACGTCGCCGGGGTAGGCTTCGCGTCCGGGCGGACGACGCAGCAGAAGGGAAATCTGGCGATATGCCCAAGCCTGCTTGGTCAAGTCGTCGTAAACGATGAGGCTGTCCTGGCCGCGGTCGCGGAAGTATTCGCCCATCGTCGCACCGGCGTAAGGCGCAATGTACTGCAGAGCCGCCGTTTCAGAAGCGGAAGCAGCCACGACAATCGTGTATTCCATGGCGCCGTGTTCTTCGAGCTGGCGAACGACGTTGGCGATCGTGGAAGCCTTCTGGCCGATGGCGACATAAACGCAGATGAGGTTCTTGCCCTTCTGGTTGATGATCGTATCGAGCGCGATGGCGGTCTTACCCGTCTGACGGTCACCGATGATCAATTCGCGCTGGCCGCGGCCCACGGGAATCATGGCATCGATGGACTTCAGACCGGTCTGCACCGGCTGGGACACGGACTGACGTTCGATCACGCCGGGCGCAACCTTTTCAACAACGTCGAATTCCTTCGTGTCGATCGGACCCTTGCCGTCGATCGGCTGGCCCAGAGCGTTCACCACGCGACCGATCAGAGCCGGTCCGACGGGAACGGAAAGAATGCGGCCGGTCGTCTTGACCGTGTCGCCTTCGGAAATATGTTCGTATTCGCCGAGAATAACCGCACCGACGGAATCACGTTCCAAGTTGAGAGCGAGACCATAGGTGTTGTTGGGGAATTCGAGCATTTCGCCCTGCATCACGTCGTGCAGACCGTGAACACGGCAAATACCGTCGGTAACCGAAATGACGGTCCCTTGGGTACGGAGATCAGCGGAGACCCCGAGGCCTTCGATTCGCTGCTTCAGCAGTTCGCTGATTTCACTGGGATTAAGTTGCATCATTGAGCTCCGAAATTTATGCGGTGAGCGCCGCCTGCATCTTCTTCAAGCGGGTACGCACGGAAATGTCGATGATCTGGTCACCGACCGTCACGCTCACTCCGCCGATCAGCGCCGGATTCACCGTCACGATCGGGTTGAGCTTCAGACCGGGGAAGCGGTCGGACAAGTCCGCGATAACCTGCTTCACACCCTTGTCATCCAAGGGGAAGGCGGTCTCAATGTAGGCGTCAGCGACGCCTTCGGATTCGTTCTTAAGAGCGCGATACTGCGCGGCAATTTCAGGCAGAGCTTCCAGACGACCGTTTTCGATCACCACACGGATCAAACCGGTGAGTTCGGGAGAGAGTCCCTTGCCCAAGGCACCGGTAATGACCTCGTAGACCTGATCGACGGTCAGTTTGGGATCGTTCACGAGCTCAGAAATCTGAGGATCGCGCGCAATCTCGGCCAGCGTTTCAAGGTACTGACCGATCTTGGTGATCTTCGCCGCAGAAGTGTCGTGTTCCGTAAGCGCCTGCCAGAGGCCTTCGGCGTACGGGCGTGCAATCGTCGAAAGTTCAGCCATAGTTAGAGCTTCGCCTTAAGTTGGTCAAGCATCTTCGCGTGGGCTGCCGCATCGACTTCGCGCTGCAGAATCTGTTCCGCACCGGCGACGGCGAGAGCCGCCACTTCGTTACGGAGAGCTTCACGGGCACGAAGCACTTCCTGCGCTGCTTCCGCCTTGGCGGCAGCAATGATGGAATCAGCTTCGACCAGAGCCTGCTCTTTGGCGCTCTCAACAATCTTGGCTCCGCGCTTTTCGCCGTCGGCAACGATCGTCGTAGCACGAGCACGTGCTTCGGCTTCGATTTCGCGGCCCTTGGCTTCAGCAGCTGCAAGAGCCACGTTGCTCTTGTCGGCCGCAGCAAGACCGTCGGCGATTTTCTTTTGGCGTTCTTCGATCGCATGGATCAAAGGCGGCCAGATGTACTTCATCGTGATCCAGCATCCGATGAAGAACACCAGCATCTGTACAAACAGTGTTGCGTTGATGTTCATTATGGGAACCCCGTTACGTCAGTGCCGCGCCGCTTAAAACGGCCGGCACCGACGGCGTCATTGATAAAAAAGACGTTATGTCGCGAGCTAAAGATTAGCCGGCGAAGGGGTTAGCGAACGCGAACAGCATCGAGATACCGACACCGATCAGGAAGGCCGCGTCGATAAGACCGGCGAGCAGGAACATCTTCGTCTGAAGGGCGTTCATCAGTTCGGGCTGACGAGCGGCAGATTCGAGGTACTTGGAACCCATGATACCAATGCCGAGACAGGCACCCAGAGCACCCAAGCTGATGATAAGGCCAGTGGCGAGGGCAACCATAGCAACGTTGGTCATTTAAAACTCCTTAAATTTCCAAAAGTGGAAGAAGAAAGAAAAAAGATTATAAAAGTGACTGTTAGTGGCTGTCATGAGCCTGACCGAGGTAAACCAAAGTCAGCATCATCATGATGAACGCCTGCAACAGAACGATCAAAATGTGGAACAGCCACCAGCACAGGCCGGCCACCACTTGTCCGAACACACTCAGAGAACCGCCCACGACACCGAAAGAAAGTGCGTAGCCGCCCAAGAGCGCGATCAGGAAGAACAACAGTTCGCCAGCATACATGTTGCCGAAAAGTCGCATCCCGAGGGACACGGTCTTCGCCACATATTCGACGAGGTTGAGGATAAAGTTGAAGGGCCACAGGAAGATGTTGTTGCCGAACGGAGCCGTAAAGAGCTCGTGGACAAATCCGCCCGCACCTTTCACCTTAAATCCATAATAGATGCAGAGAACGAGAACGCTCACGGAAATACCGAGGGTACCGTTCAAGTCCGCCGTCGGCAGCGGACGCAGGTAATGGACACCGAAAAGACCGGCAATCGACGGAAGCAAGTCCACCGGAACCAAGTCGATGGCGTTCATCAGGACAACCCAAATGAACACAGTCAGCGCGCAGGGCGCGATGAAGGTTCGGTCGCCGTGCACGATGGCCTTACTCTGTTCTTCAACAAAGTCAACCACCATTTCAACTGCGCACTGCCATTTTCCCGGCACGCCGCTGGTCGCCTTCTTGGCTCCCAAATACAGGAGACCGAGGCAAAGCACCAGCATCAGCACCGAAAACACGACCGTGTCATAGTTGATGACGGAGAAGTCCACAATCGACGACATCTTGCCGGAGGCATTATGCGTCAAGTGGTGAACCATGTATTCGGTAGGGCTTTGAGCTGCTTCAGTAGCCATAAGTAAACCGATCCTAGGTTTTCAATGATTAAAAATCGGCAACAAAAACACACTCACGGCGGCAGCAATGATCCCGAAGATCATCGCCGGCCACACCAAGCCTGAAAACCATACGGCCGTCAGCCCCAGCAGCATGCACGTTGCCAGAATCTTCAGAAACTCCATCACGAGCAGCAGCATCGGCGCCACGGGTCGCTTCATCGCATCGCTGACGAGAAGGTTCATCACCACCAGCGAGTTTGGTATTGCTACACAAACACCGCCGGCCGCAGCGGATAACGCTGCGTTCCAACCAAAAAACGCTGAAGAAACAACGGTCGCAAGGACCAGCAACCACTGACAGACAGCGACGTGAATCAGCTCTTCGCGGTTCATTTCACCGTCCTGTGAGAAAAGTATCTGAAAAACTGCATTATTTTACGTACGCACACATTTTTTAACAAGTACTTTATTGACGAAAAGTACTAGTCTCTTTGAACTATTTCGCCCCGTTTTTACGGTATTTTGTGCCTCAGGCGTCGTTTTCACCGTCCGGAAGCAGTTTTTCAATGATGGCCTGCAGATCGTCGAGATCGGCGAAATCGATCACGATCTGCCCCTTGCCGCGGCGTCCCACATTCACATGCACCGGCGCCGCCAAGGCGTCGCTCAGGCGGCGTTCAAGAATTTCATCGTCCTTCGTGCGTTCCGGCGCCTTTTTGGGTTTGACCTCTTTTTCCTTATCCTTCCCCCAGTTGGCCACCAACTTTTCCGCCTGCCGAACACTGGACCCCTGACGGAAAATTTCGGTAGCCGCCAACACCTGATCCGCGCCCGACAGCGACAAGAGCGCCCGGGCGTGCCCCATTTCGAGCCGTCCGTCGGACACCATCTTCTGCACGGGCTCCGCCAAATTCAAAAGGCGCAGCAGATTCGACGTGGCGGGACGACTGCGGCCGATCGCCTTTGCCGCTTCTTCGTGCGTGAATCCGAATTCGTCGATGAGACGCTTCACACCGACCGCTTCTTCCATTACGTTCAAATCCTCGCGCTGCATATTTTCAATCAGCGCAACGGCCAGCGTCGTTTTATCGTCCAATTCCCGCACTATGGCCGGAATCTTCGTCTTTCCAGCCAACTGTGACGCACGGAACCGCCGTTCCCCAGCAATAATTTCATAACGACCGCCGCCGATCGGGCGAACAATGATCGGACTGATGACGCCCTGCTCTTTAATGGAGGCAGAAAGTTCTTCGAGTTTCTCCATTTCCATCTTAGAGCGCGGTTGGTACTTCCCCGCCTGCAGAAGCGACATGTCCATTTCGGTCACGGCGTCCCCCGTGACCGCCGGCGCATCCGACTTGTCGCCGAGCAACCCTTCCATCTGCACCATGGAAACGTCGTCGCCCAAGAGCCCCTTGAGTCCGCGACCGAGACCGCCGCGATGAGGTTTTGCCATGTCTTACTTCTCCTTCTTAGCCTTTGCGGGAGTTTCCACGCGTTTGATCAATTCACGCGCAAACTGCAGATACGCCTTCGCACCGCGGCTCGACGGATCGTAGAGCACGCCGGGGAGCCCGTAGGACGGTGCCTCGGCCAAACGCACGTTGCGAGGAATTACCGTGTCAAAAACACGGTCGCCGAAATTTTCCTTCAGCTGATCGCTCACCTGTTTCTGCAACGTCATCCGCGGATCAAACATCACGCGCAGCAGCCCGATCATTTTTAGGTCCGCATTCTTATTGAACCGCACACGTTTGACGGCGTTCACCAAGTCGCTCAGCCCTTCCAACGAAAAGTATTCACACTGCATCGGAATGATGACCCCGACGGCGGCGCAAAGTGCATTGACCGTCACGATGGACAACGTCGGCGGGCAGTCGATGAGAATCCAGTCGTACTTTTCCGACAACGGCGCCAGGATTTTCTTGAGACGCATATCAGCGTCGTCCAATTCCATCAAATCCATTTCCGCGGCGGCAAAATCGCGGTTACTCGGAATGACGTCGTACTTACCTTCCTCACTGCGGACAATCACTTCGTCCGTCGTCGCCGTACCAATGAGCAGTTCATAGATTGTTTTCTCACATTCGCTCTTTTCGATGCCGGAACCCATGGTGGCATTGCCCTGGGCATCAAGATCAATCATCAGAACCCGCTTGCCCTTTTTTGCGAGCGACGCCGCCAAGTTCACCGTCGTCGTCGTTTTGCCGACGCCGCCCTTTTGGTTGGCTATACAAAAGTTAAAAGACATACATTTCCTTACTAATCAATGGTTAACGAGGTAACGTAGCCCAAAGTTCCGAAAAACCGGCCCAGAAAATCGTGACACCGAGACAAATCAGGATAAAGGCAAAGATACGGGCCAACGCATCGCCGCCTGCCGCGCCCACGCTCTTATTGATGCGGTCGCAATACCGATAGCAGACCCAAATTGACAGTCCGCTCAACAGCACCCCGACCACGCACCCGACGGCGTCCCCGATGTTGTTCACGGGCGTTGCACCGATCGCCACGGCCACCGAAATTGCCCCCGGACCCGTCGTCAAAGGCAAAGTAAAGGGATAAAACGCCATCGAAGAGAGCGCAAGCGGACTCTTCGGTTTCGGCTGAGCGGCGGAATCGTCCTGGCTCGGCGCATTCAATGCCGACCAACCGGCCCCGAACAAAACAATTCCCCCTGCCACACGCAGGGTCGCAATCGAAATGCCGAAGAAATTAAGGATGATGTTGCCGGCATACATACTCACAAAGAGCACGATGATGGAATAGATCGCCACCCGATTTGCCATGTGGGAGCGGGTCACCGTATCCACGCCCTTCGTCAGCGCCAAAAAGAACATAGCCCCGCCGATGGTGTTCAATACCGGGAAAAAGGAAACGAACACAAAAAGCGCCGTTGAGTAGGCACTGGAAATTTCCGTAGCAAACATAGAGTTATTTCTCCGATCAAGCCCCGCGCCGACGAATGACGACGAGATGCCGTTCTACTTCTGCGCCCGGTACCGATAACGGCACCGGACTCACTTCATACTTCTGACGATCCAGCCCCGCCATTTCGTCTTTCGTGAGTTTGCCCTTCATTGCAAGCCACACGCCGTTTTCCGCCAACAGATGCTCCGTCCAGGACGTCATGTCTTTTAAAGAGGCAAACGCGCGGCTTGTGATCACGTCAAAAGGAGGCAACGACAACTTTTCCACTCGGTCGTTGTAGACCGTAAAATTTCGGAGTCGGCACATCACCCCAGCCTGTCGAAGGAACACGGCTTTCTTTTTGACCGTATCCACCGCCGACACCGACAAATCCGGCCGCATTACCGCCAACGGCACCACGGGGAGACCGCCGCCGCTGCCAACATCGAGTACCCGCTTCGCCGCCGGCGCAAATTCCTTCACTTTCGGTACGAGCGTGAGCGAATCCGCCACATGCAGCGTCAAGACCGACGAAGCATCCGTAATCGTGGTGAGGTTGTAGGTGGCGTTCCACTTCAGCAAAGTTTCACAAAACGTCACCAAAGCCTGAGCCTGACTCAATTCATACGTGATTCCTAAGGACTTGAGACAGGCTTCGACGGCTTCCATCGTGATTTTTTCCATCAGTGCTTGCTCCCGTATTTGCGCTTGAGATAAATCAGCAGCAACGACACCGCAGCCGGCGTCACGCCGGAAATACGTCCCATCTGTCCCAACGTCATCGGCCGAGAGACCTTTAGTTTCTGCCGAATCTCAAAAGAAAGACCGCTTACAGCGTCGTAATCCAAATCCGACGGAATGGCCATTGTTTCGTTTGCCAACGTTCGCGCAATTTCTTCTTTCTGCCGATCGATGTAGCCGCTGTATTTCAATGCAATATCGACCTGCTCAATCTGCGCTTCATTCATGAGCTTCGTTTCCGACACCGCTCGACCTTCCTTGGTCGTCAACGTCATCAGCTTGTCGTACCGCACGTCCGGACGCGACAGAAGCTGTGCCAGCGAGTATTCCCGTTCAATGGCCTTACCGAGTACCCGTTCGGTTTCCGCCTGTTCCAACATCTGCGGATTCACCCACGTGGATTTCAGACGTTCCAATTCCTTGGCAACCGCCTCGCGCTTTGCTGAAAACCTCGCCCACTTCTCTTCCGTCAACAATCCCAAACGGTGAGCCGTTTCCGCCAAACGTTCGTCGGCATTGTCTTCCCGCAGACTCAGGCGATATTCCGCGCGACTCGTGAACATACGATACGGTTCCGTAACGCCGCGGGTCGTGAGATCATCCACCATCACGCCGAGATAGGCTTCGTCACGGCGGGGCGCCCATAATTCGCGTCCCAACGCTTTGAGTGCTGCATTGGTGCCTGCCAACAACCCCTGCGCCGCCGCTTCTTCATAACCGGTAGTACCGTTGATTTGTCCCGCGAAGAACAATCCGCTGATCTGCTTCGTTTCCAGCGTACGATACAAATCCCGCGGATCGTAGAAGTCATATTCAATGGCATAACCCGGCCGAACCATGTAGGCATTTTCCAAACCGGGTACGCAATGAATCATTTCCAGTTGCACGTCAAACGGCAACGACGTCGAAATACCGTTCGGGTAGTACTCGTTCGTCGTCAGTCCTTCCGGCTCCAAGAAAATCGGATGACTGTCCTTACCGGCAAAACGCTGCACCTTATCTTCAATCGACGGACAGTACCGAGGACCAATGCCTTTAATGATGCCGGAATACATCGGCGACCGATCCAAATTCGACAAAATGATGTCGTGCATTTTTTTATTGGTGTGCGTGATCCAACACGGCACCTGCTTCGGATGCACGATATCCGGTTCCATCAACGAAAAATGCGGTACCGGATTCAAATCTCCCGGCTGTTCCTGGCACTTCGAAAAATCGATGCTGCGCCCGTCGATACGGCAGGGCGTCCCCGTCTTCAGGCGCCCCTGACGCAGACCGGCAGCAATCAATTTTTCCGCCAACGGCACCGCCGCCGGATCACCGGCGCGCCCGGCACGGTAATGTTCCAAGCCGACATGCACCAAGCCGTTTAAGAAAGTACCGGCCGACAGCACCACGCTCTTTGTCTTAAACGTCAGGTTGGTGCGCACCGTCACGGACGTCACTTCACCGTTTTCAATACCGATGTCTTCCGCTTCCTGCTGAAAGATCCATAAATTCGGCTGTTCCTCAATCCGGCGACGCATTTCCGTACGATACAGTTGGCGGTCGATCTGAGCACGCGTAGCACGCACAGCCGGGCCTTTGGAACTATTGAGGATACGGAACTGGATGCCCGCCGTATCCGTCACCGCCCCCATAGCACCGCCCATCGCATCTAATTCTTTGACGAGGTGTCCCTTGCCGATACCGCCGACCGACGGATTGCAGGACAACTGTCCGATGGTTTCTACATTATGGGTAATCAACAGCGTCTTAGCACCGATTCGCGCCGAAGCCAACGCAGCTTCCGCGCCGGCGTGTCCGCAGCCAATCACGACGACATCAAAGGAATCAGGAAAAATCATGAAAGTCAATGTTTCACGTGAAACAATAAAAAAGGACGCGTTTAGAGTCATCACATCGTGCGTCCTGAGATAGCCATATTTTAACGGGCTCACTTTCGTTTTACATCGCCGTATCTCATTTTTTTGTAATGTTCCACGTGGAACAAAAAACACCTCATTACAAAAAAGCATAGGTTCCACGTGGAACCTATGCTTTTCGAAACAAGGTGTCGTCACCATGTTTCACGTGAAACATCGACCGAGTGTCTCTTTTATTTTCCGATGCAGAACCGACTGAAGATCATACCCAGCAAATCATCCGGCAAAACCTGACCGGTAATTTCACCGATTTCATTACCTGCCAGACGCAGTTCTTCCGCCGCAATTTCCAACGTCATCTGCTTTAAGTTCGCCTGAACCAACTCCAGATGGGTTCGTGCCCGCGCCAAACAATTCAGATGCCGACTACGGGCCAGAAAATCTCCTTCATTTTCAACACTCTTGCCGGATATTGATTTCAAGTTATTAATTAAAGCTTCTAATCCTTCTCCTGTTTTTGCAGATAAAACAATCGTTTTATCTGCAACGGACAACGGACGCCTCAGATCTGCCTTATTGATGACGTTGATTTTCTCAATACCGTCCCGCAGACGTTCCGTAATTTTCATCCGCGCCCACGCATCGTCATTTTCCGCGCCGGACGCATCCGTCAACGCCAAGACCACATCCGCATTTTCAATCGCCGACAACGTTCGTTCCACACCGATTTTTTCCACCGGATCATCCGTTTCACGAACGCCCGCCGTATCGATCAAATGCACCAAGAGTCCGTCGAGATTGATGTCATGCTCAATGCGGTCGCGCGTCGTTCCGGCAATTTCCGTGACGATCGCAACTTCGCTCTGAGCTAATGCATTCATCAGCGAACTTTTACCTACGTTAGGCGCCCCCACGAGTACCACCGTCAGACCATCACGCAACACCTTGCCCCGCAGCGCCTTCTTTTCCAAATCGGTGAGTTCCGAGAGAATGGCATTCACCTGCTCGGCAATATGACCGTCCGCAATAAAGTCGATGTCTTCTTCCGGAAAGTCGAGTGTAGCTTCCACATAAGCCCGCAGTTCCGTGATGTGATCACTCACCTGCGTCAGTTTTTCAGAAAACACGCCCTGAAGCGTCCTCGTTGCCGCCCGGGCCGCGGCGGCCGTACCGGCATCAATCAAATCGGCTACGGCTTCGGACTGAGCCAAATCCATACGACCGTTCAGAAAGGCCCGCTGCGTAAATTCCCCGGCATCGGCCAACCGAAGATTCAACGAACGCCCCAACTCCAGCACCCGATCCAAAATCATCTGCAGGACAGCCATTCCGCCGTGTGCCTGGATTTCCAGCACATCTTCCCCTGTGTAGGAATGCGGCCCTTCGAAATAAAGGATCACCGCTCGGTCAATGTCGCTACCGTCACTTTCCTTCACCGACAACAACGTCGCATGTCGGGGTTTGAGTTCCTGTCCGGGAAACAAACCGCCCATAAGCGCCTTAATGTCCTTTTGTTGTCCGGAGACACGCACAATACCGATACCGCCGCGGCCGGGAGCCGTCGCACGGGCCACAATGGGATCTTGATCTGAATGAATCATTTTTTCTGAAAGTGATTATTTACTTAGAAGACGCGGATTAACCGCTATCATTTTTGTTCGATGCTAACACTTTTCAACACTGCACCTATGTCACTTTCCAACAAAAATAACCGCTTGTTCGGCGGCGAACTCGCTGGTTCCTGTCTCGCCGTCATCGCAAGCGTTCCACTCACCGCCTGGCTAGGGCGGTTGTTCGGCACCACCTACGACATGAGGGCCGCCATTTACGGCGGCCTGCTTCTCTGGGTCGTCGTCGGAGCCGTCTCCATTTTTCTCATCACCCGCGGCAGCGCCGTGCGGCTCACCCTCGGCAAAATCGGTCTGTGGTTTGTGAGCACCTGGCTCTGGCCGATTCCACTCGCGATGCACTGTCTGAAAAACAAAAAAAAACGGTGAAAAACCTAGTGAGGTTCTCCACCGCTTTTTGAAAGCCTCCCGCCTTAAAAAGCGGGCGCTTACTTTTTCGTCACACCGCTACTTTTTGGAATTAGCAGCCGCCAGACGATTGGCTCGTTCCGTTGCAATCTGACGGTTCACGTACCACTGCTGCCAAATGGACAGAACGTTGTTCGTCAACCAGTAGAGCACAAGACCGGACGCAAAGAAGAAGAACATCACACCAAAGACGAGCGGCATGATCACCATCATCTTCGCCTGCATGGGATCAGTCGGCGTCGGGTTCAACTTGATCTGCAGGAACATCGTGAGCATCATGATCGCAGGCAGGATGAACCACGGATCCGGCATCGCCAGGTCGCTCACCCAGAAAATCCACTCAGAACCACGCAGTTCCACGCTAGCAAGAAGCACCCAATAAAGCGACAGGAACACCGGAATCTGCAGGAAAATCGGGAGACAACCACCCACCGGATTGATCTTCTCTCGCTTATAGAGTTCCATCATCGCCTGCTGATAACGCTGCTTGTCGTTACCGTACTGTTCCTGCAGCGCCTTCATACGCGGCGTCACTTCCTTCATGCGAGCCATGGACTTATAGCCGGCCGCAGAAATCGGGTAGAGAATCGCCTTAACCAAGCAGGTGAGGAGCACGATCGCCCACCCCCAGTTACCGACGAGACCGTGGAGGAAATTCAAGACGGAGTAGATGGGTTTGGCGAGGAAGGTGAGCCACCCGTAGTCCACCACCAGATCCAAGCCGTCGGCGATGTAAGCAAGTCGCGCCTGATCCTGCGGACCCACGTAAAGCACTTCATTCTGCGTCACCGTCTGCCCGGGTTCCACCGCATTCATACGGACGATGGAACCGACGGCATAGAGGTCGTTGTCGAGCTTAGAGGTGTAAAGCTCACGCTGCACCTTCACATTCTCGCCGCGCACATCAGCCCAGGCGGAAAGGAAGTAGTGCTGAATCATGGCGACCCAGCCGTTGTCGGCCTTCACCGGACGCTGATCCGCCACATCGTCAAAGGGCACTTTGTGGAATTTATCTTCGTCGGTGTAGATCGCGGGACCGGTATAGGTGTAATAGAAAGAGCTTTCACCTTCGGGTTTGGCGCCGTCACGGGTCAACTGGTAGTAGATGCTCGGACGCACTGCCGTCGTACCATTGTTCGTGATCACGTCACGCACAGTAAGACCGTAGTGACCGTCAGGAAGAATAAACTGCTTCTGAACCTTCACGCTGCCCTGCTCGGCTTCAAAGGTCGCCGTCGTCACCTTGACGTCGCGCTTTAATTCCTCATCGAATTCCGTCGAGGTCTTCGTGCCGAGGAATTTGTACTGCGACTTATGGTTGGGGAAGTCGCCGCCGATCAGACCGCTCTGCGCCACGTAAACGTGCTTGGAAGACACATTGAAGAGTTCAATGTTCTTGGTTTCGGGAGCCGTCTTGCCGAGAATCATGCCGGCAAGCCCCACTTCCGTCCAATCCGCCTGCTGGTATTCCTGAAGCAGTTCAGCACGCGTTACAACCGCACCCTGTTCGTCGATCGTAAGTTTCAGAAGGTCGTTCTGAACATTCACCGGACTCTGCGTCTGGATCATGCCCTTTGCCACGGCTTCCGAGCCCGCTCCCACCTCGGGAACAGACACGTCGGGCTTTGTGGCCGCAGTCTGCCGAGCCTGCTGCTCAGCGACCGAAGGCGTACCGAGAAAAGACGGTTTACCGTTGTAGACCTGCCAGTTGTCCCACAACATGAAAACAGCTGCTGCGAGAACCACCCACAGGATGGTGCGTTGAAAATCGCTTCCCATTTCCGATCTGTCAGTTAAGAAGTAATTGAATTTCTGTCACGGCACTGAATTTAAAGCCGCTCGAGCCGAAAGGCGCATTGTAGGCCGTCCCGCAGACGACGCAAAACGCTCAGGACAAAGAATGATGAACCTCGTCCGGATCATGCCGCCAAGGATCCCAACGAAAGCGCTTCGGCACAGGATCCCAACCGCGGCCTCCCAACGGGTGACAGCGCAGAATTCGCATGACGGTAAGGTAGAGCCCCTTCACCGCGCCGAACCGCTCAAACGCCTCAATGGAATATTCCGAACACGTCGGAATATAACGGCAACCTCGCCCGACCCAAGCCGAAAACACCAACCGGTAGAACTTAACGAGCGCAATAAAAAAACGCGCTGCCACGGTCAGTGCTGCTTAAAACGCCCGACCGTCTCCGGCAGACGTTTCTTCACGGCCCGCAGACAAGCCTCGGTACCGCTGCGCACCGAGGCCTTCGCCGCGGCAACAGCAACGTCCCGTCCGATGTTTTTCAACGGACGGCGGATTCGGAGTCCGATATCCAACCCGACGCCGAGTTCTTCGGCCAGAGACCGAAACTGCGGCAGATCGTGACGCGAGACATCGCGAAAAACGCGCTTCACGAGCGCACGATCCACGCTTCTCGGTACGTTGTGTTTGCCGACCGTAAAACCAAAACGGACGCGCCCGATATCCTTGTTCGGAAGAACATTGACGGATACCAGATCACGTCCGAGTCGGACTGCGCCCGGATTTTCCGAGCGCAACAGCTTTCCGAAATCCTCAGATTTGATAATCCGGACGGAACGCGGAAAGCCGAGGCGAGTGTTCTGCACAATCACAAAAGCACCCGAAATGCCTTCTCTGTCCGCTGCGCCGATTAGAGGGCGAGCTTATGACGGCCCTTGGCACGACGACGTGCGAGCACGAGACGGCCGCCCTTGGTGCGGGAGCGAACGAGGAAACCGTGCGTGCGGACACGCTTGATCTTGGAGGGCTGATAGGTACGCTTGGTAGCCATGATGAATCCTTGCCTTCAGTAAATAGCTTTAAAAAGCGGCTCCGTCGCTCAGTCAATAAAAGGAGGACAGAACCTGGTAAACACGGGGCCGAAAGGATGCCTCAGGGCTTCATCCGGCCGTATGCAAGTCATTCCCGAAGGTCGTCGTCGGACGCCCGGACTTGCGAAAACTCGATATTACACTCCATTTGATACCCTTCTGTCAACACCCAACCGGCTGAAAACCAAAGATTTTTTCATTTTCCGAGTTTAAGCCCAGTAGGAACGCCTTATCTTGTTTCACAGGTCAAGTTTTACACAACTACTTGTGGACAACCCGGAAAACTGTTGCAAAAACAATTTAAGACAACATTTGGTGAAACGTCATTTGCAGGCTAAAATTTCGGAGCTCTGGGAAAAATGACTCGCCCATCCCCTCGAAAGTCGACGAATGATTTTTCGGTCTGCGGGTATTCCGGGCGATTTTTTTGTCACTGAAAGAACAACAAGTAAAGCAGACTGTATGTCGGAATTCTGGAATAAATGCCTAGACATCCTGCGCCAGCAGCATGCGCAGGCGGTTTTTCAAACGTGGTTTGCCGATTTAAAGGCAGACGACACCGGACTTGAGGACGGGGTACTCACCCTCATTGCCGACTCAAGCCAGAAGTCCCGCATGACGCAGGAATCCTACGGCAAGGCAATTGCCGGCATCGTTAACCAGGTCGCGGGACGCAACATCGACATCACCTGGACGGTAGAACAAGCGCCGGAAGCGACGCCCCCCGATCCGGTTACGCCCCCCGCGCCCGCCGTCAATACGACCGAACAGTCGGGGCTTCTTCCCAACCTCACTTTTGAAAATCTGGTGTTGGGCAGCGCCAACCAGCTCGCCTTTGCGGCGGCCTCTCAGGTTGCGACTAACCCCGGCACCCAATACAACCCGCTTTTCATCTACGGCGGCGTCGGCCTCGGCAAAACCCATCTCATGCACGCCATCGGTCACCGTTTTCTTGAAACGCATCCCAATGCTCGCGTGCGCTGCGTCTCGGCTCAGCAGTACTTAAGCGAATACACGACCGCCATGCGCAAACTCAATGCACATGACGAACAGGCCCTGCAGCGCTTTGAAATGCGCTACCAGGATCTCGATCTGCTTCTGATTGACGATATTCAGAGTTTTGCCAACCGCGACGGTACGCAGACCAACTTCTTCCTGGCGTTCGAACGCATGGTGCCGCGCGGCAAGCAGATCGTCCTCACGAGCGATACCTATCCGCGCAACCTGAAGGATTTTCAGGAACGCCTGCTCTCGCGCCTCACACAGGGGCTCGTTGTTTCCGTCGATCCCCCGGAGCTGGACATGCGCATTCAGATTCTGATGCAGAAAGCGGCCCGTTCAGGTCTCGATATGCCCGAAGATGTGGCGGTTACCATCGCCAAACGATTAAAGAGCAACGTGCGTGAACTGGAAGGCGCAGTGCAGCAGGTACTCGCCTACACCAATTTCCACGACGTGGACGTTACGATCGATACCGTCAAAGTGGCATTGCGCGACATCTTCAAGGTGAGCGCCGTCCCCGTGACAATCGACAATATCCAGCAGGCCGTGGCGGAGTACTACAACCTGAAACTCTCGGATATGACCTCCAAGTCCCGCAAGGGACCGATCGTCTACGCCCGTCAGGTTGCGATGTATCTCGCGAAAGAACTCACGCAGAAGAGTCTGCCGGAAATCGCCGAATTCTTCGGGAAACGGGATCACACGACCGTGATGTACGCCTGCCGCAAGATTCAGGCCGCCCGCAACACGGACGAAGGACTGAAGCACGAAATCAACATCCTTGAACAACGGCTGAAGAACTGACGTTTTCGAAGTTCGCCGTCCTTATTCGAATGCCGCCATTTGGCGGCATTCTTCAATTACAATAGATCATTACGCTGCGTTCAGACGCAATGAATCTCTAACTGATTTAAAAGGGATTTTCCAAATGCCATTTATCAAGTGCACGCGTGACTCGCTTTTGAAGCCTCTGCAGATCGTCGGCGGCATTGTCGAAGGCCGTCAGTCCATGGCCATCCTTTCCAATATTCTTGTGGAAAAGATGAATGAAAAAGTGACCTTCACCGCAACGGATTTGGAAATCCAGACGCAGGTAACGGCCGACGTCGGCGAAGGCGAAGGCGAAGTCAAAACGACGCTTCCCGCCGCCAAGCTCACGGCGCTTTTAAACGCCATTACCGGTTCCGGTACTGAAGTAACCCTCGAAGACGAAGGTCGTCACGTGGTGCTGCGCTCCGGCAACGACGCTCGTTTCAGCCTCGCGCCGCTCGCCGCGGACGGCTACCCGAAATTAACGGCCGGAACAATGGACGCGGAAATTACGGTTCCCGCTTCCGTCTTGAAGCACATCATTCAGATGGTGCACTTTGCCATGGCGCAGCAGGACGTGCGCTACTACTTAAACGGCCTTCTCTTCGTCATTGACGGCGCCACGGTTCGTTCTGTCGCCACGGACGGTCACCGCCTTGCCTGCTGCGAATCAGCCCTTGAAACCGAAAGCCCCGTGAAGGTCGAAGCAATTCTGCCCCGCAAGACCGTGATGCAGCTTATGAAGATGCTGCCCGACAACAATGATCCGGTGAAGATTGAAGTCTGTGCTCAGCAGGCCCGGTTCACCTTCGGGAATATCTCTTTTCTCACGAAACTGATCGACGGCAAGTTCCCGGACTACAACCGCGTGATTCCGACCGCCAACGACAAGAAATTCCTCATCAACCGCGAAGCTCTCATCGGAGCGCTGCGCCGCGCCGCCATTCTCACGAACGAAAAGTTCAAGGGACTTCGCTGGGTGGTTTCCAACGGAAAACTCCACATCCAGAGTGCCAACTCCGAAATGGAAGAAGCCGCCGAAGACATTGCCATCGATTACGACGGCGAAGAACTCGATCTGGGCTTTAACGTGACATACCTTCTTGACGTACTCGGCAACCTCAGGAACACGGAAGTGTGCTTTGCCTTTGCCAACTCGCAGGGCGCCACGCTGCTCACGATGCCCGAAAGCGACCAGTTCCGCTACGTGCTGATGCCGATGCGCATCTAAAAACGGCCGTACCGCGGCGTTTGTCACTCTTTTACCGATTTGTTAAGCAACTACCATGGCTGATATTGAAACGACCGAAAATCCCGTTTCCGCCGCTGCCCCTGAGCAGTCGGCGGCGTCGAGCTACAACGAGACGAACATCAAAATTCTGGAAGGGCTCGAAGCCGTCCGTAAGCGTCCCGGCATGTACATCGGCGACGTGAGCGACGGGTCGGGACTTCATCAGCTCGTCTACGAAGTTGTCGACAACTCCATTGACGAAGCCATGGCAGGGTACGCGAAGAACGTCTTTGTGACGATTCACATGGACAATTCGCTCAGCGTCGTTGACGACGGCCGCGGCATTCCGACCGCCGTCAAATTTGATGACAAACACGAACCCAAGCGTTCCGCCGCGGAAATTGCCCTGACGGAACTGCATGCCGGCGGCAAATTCGACGATAACGGCTACAAAATTTCCGGCGGCCTTCACGGTGTCGGCGTTTCCTGTGTGAACGCTCTCTCAACCTGGTTGGAACTGAAGGTGCACCGCGACGGCCGCTCGCACTTCATCCGCTTTGAAAACGGCGTCACCGTCAACCGCGAAATTCAGACGGTAAAAGATCCCGTCACGGGCGAAATGGTAGAAATCAGTCCCATGAAGGATTTGGGGCCCACCGATAAGCGCGGCACGGAAGTGCATTTTCTCCCCAACAAGTCCATCTTCATGCCGATCACGGACTTCAACTACGACACGCTGTTGAACCGCCTGCGCGAGCTGTCGTTCTTGAATTCCGGCGTGGACATCGAATTGAACGACGAACGCACCGGCAAACACGTGCGGCTGGAAAGCGAAGGCGGCGTCCGCTCCTTCGTACTCTACAAAAACACGACGCGCCACGCCATCCACAAAGATCCGATCTACATCCAAAAGACGGTGATGCAGAAATCGGCCAAGGATCCCGGTAAAGAAATCCCGGTCTACGTGGAAGTTGCCATGCAGTGGAACGATTCCTACAACGAATCGCTCGCGGCCTACACCAACAATATCGCCCAGCGCGACGGCGGCACGCACGTGACGGGGCTGCGCTTGGCGATGACGCAGGCCTTCAAGAATTACATTGCCAACAACGACATTCTGAAAAAGGCCGATAAGTTCGACATTACGGGCGAAGACATGCGCGAAGGGCTCACCTGCGTTTTGTCCGTCAAGGTACCGCAGCCCTCGTTCTCCTCACAGACGAAGGACAAACTCGTCACGAGCGAGGTTCAACCGGCCGTAACGGCGGCGGTGAGCGAAGGGCTCAACACATTCCTTGAAGAAAACCCGGATCAAGCCAAGGAAATCTGCAACAAGATCGTCGGCGCCGCCCGCGCCCGCGAAGCCGCCCGCAAAGCGCGTGAAGTCACGCGCAAACAGGTGTTTGGCGGCGGGCTCCCCGGCAAACTCGCCGATTGTTCGAGCAAAGACCCTGCGGCCTGTGAGGTCTTCCTGGTGGAAGGTGACTCCGCCGGCGGCTCGGCGAAAACGGGTCGTAAGCGTGAATTCCAGGCCATTCTTCCGCTGCGCGGCAAAATTCTCAACGTAGAAAAGGCGTCGGTTGACAAGCTGCTTGATTCAGAACAGATCCGCACGCTCGTTCTCGCATTGGGCGCACAGTTGAAGGACGACTTCGACATCAATAAATTGCGCTACCACCGCATCATTCTCATGACCGATGCCGACGTGGATGGCGCACATATCCGCACGTTGCTTCTCACGTTCTTCTACCGTCAGATGCCGCAGTTGATCGAAGGCGGTCACGTCTACATTGCGCAGCCGCCGCTTTACGGCGTGCTCGTGGGAGGCCGCAACAAGCAGGGTAAGGAAAAGAAGATTTACCTCAAGGATGATGCGGAGATGGCCCGTTACCTTCTCAACATCGCTCTTAAAGACGCCGTTCTCTACAAAAATGCCTTCGACTTTGAAAACCACATTGGGCTGCGCGGCACGGATCTTGAAAACCTCATTACGGATTTCGAACACTCCAAGGCCGTCATCGAACGCCTCTACCAAGTGATCGACCGTGCAGCGCTCCTCGCCATTTCGTCGGGCGTCGCCGTGGATCTCTCGGACGAACAAAAAGCCGTGCAGTCCGCCGCCGACCTGCAGAACGAAATGCGCGATCCCGACATCAAGGCCGAAGCACACTTTGACACGGAAAAGAACCGCTGGCACATCTGCCTGGCGCGCCACATCTACGGCAATACGCATGAAACCTTCATTGAGCAGGAATTCCTGCGTAGCCGCGACTACCAGACCCTCACTGAAAGCGCTCAAGCCTTGAAGGGGCTCATCGGCGAAGGAGCCCGCGTCGTGCGCGGCGACAAAACCGAAGCCGTGAAGAATTTCGGCGAAGCAGTGAAGTGGCTTCTCGCGCAAGCCGAAGCCGGCGTCCGTAAACAGCGCTACAAAGGGCTGGGCGAAATGGATGCGGCCGAACTCTTTGAGACAACGATGAATCCGCAGACGCGGCGCCTTTTGCGTGTCCGTCTGGAAGACGCGAGCAAAGCCGACGACATCTTCTCCATGCTGATGGGCGACGAAGTCGAACCACGCCGTGACTTCATTGAAGAAAACGCACTCTTTGCGAGTAATATCGACGTTTAGTGCTTTTTAACGACAATTTGTGTTGTTTTGTCAGCGGGAGGACATCGTGAGTTTCACAAATCATCAGTTGGTGATCGCAGTGTCCTCCCGCGCTTTGTTTGATCTCGAGCACGAGAACCGCATTTTCGAAACCGACGGTATCGCCGCTTACCGAACGTATCAGGAAGCGCACCGCGAAGAGCCGCTCGCGCCCGGCGTCGCCTTTCCTTTCATCCGCAGACTACTCAAAATCAACGAGCGGTTTCACGACGCCGAACCGTTCCGCGTCGTGGTTTTGAGCCGTAATTCCCCGGAAACCGGCGAACGCTTTTTTGCTTCCTGCCGCTACCACAACCTTTCCATCCGTGCCGGCGCCTTCACGTCCGGCCGATCCGTGCTGCCGTACCTCAAATCTTTCGACGTGTCGCTCTTTTTAAGCGCCGACGCCGAGGATGCGGCTGACGCCGAGAG
>ERZ779875.904-NODE-904-length-22404-cov-6.598908_pt1 | contig 22404 bp, 17 predicted proteins | sample MGYA00511246_ERZ779875 | MGnify/ENA primary metagenome ERZ779875 (study PRJEB29588, sample SAMEA2155093) | human gut metagenome | biome: human gut; feature: human-associated habitat; material: faeces | place: Denmark | collected 2008/2010 ... | reverse complement strand
CAGAAGAGTTAGGAAAAGAACCAACTTCCGAAGAAGTTACAGAAGTATTAAAATTACTACAAAGAGGTATATTTGATTTTGAATATATGTTGGATATTATATTAAAGAAACCCCATGTATATGGATTATATATTTGTAATATTTATTCTCCGTTAGATGAGAATGGGAATAGAAAATTTATAAAAAGAACTCTTTATAGAAATTAGAATGGAAACTTATATTGATTTTGATGAACCTTATACATCGGATGTATTTGATGATGTAGATCCTTTATTGGAAGTAGAAGAACTTCCGAAAGAAATTAGAAATGAATTATTTAAAGAAATCGAAAAAGAATTTGAAGAGGAAGAGGAGTCCGATTTATTAAAAGATTGATTATGAGAAATTTTAAAATTGCTTTATCAATCGAAGAAATTATTTCAGAAGAAGAATTACTTGATATTATAAATTATTGTTATGATACTAATTATTTAACTTTTTCTGATATCCCAAAAGAACTAATAAAAGAATATATAATTGATGAAATGGGAAGTATATTTTCTTTCGAAACCTCTAATATAGATATTAAAGAAGTACATTGTGAAGAATAAATATATTGATATTACTAGGGAAGATTGGATTAGTCTAATCTCCCTAGATAAAAATAATCCAATAAATAAAAAATTGGGAGCAAAATTTATTTGTCAAGAAGAAATTAAGAAGACGGAGGAAACTATTTTATATAGAATATGTATAGAAGATATAAAATCAAAACGATTATTTTGTGTTAAATATATTCTATTTAAAGATTCCGAAGGAAAGCCTGATATAGCAGTAAATACTGAATATACTGATAAGTTATATAAAATCTAATAAGATACTTACATATTATTTAAGAAACTTCTGGCAAGATTGTAGAATAGATTCAATTCAAAGAATTCGAGAAACGATTCCAAATATAAACGATGAAACACTTCTAGAAATTTTAGAAGGTAAGAAGAAAGCTGTAACTGAGGATGGTATACATTTTACTATAGAAGATGATCATGAGGAAGATGAAATGTATTTAAGTAGAGATCGTATACAAGAATCTTTTGAATATAAATTTATGGACTTAGCTTCTCAGGTTATGGGATATTCAAAAGGATTGCATCTTGATACAGATGAGGATAGAAGACATTATTACTCTCTTTTAGAAAATACTTTTGAGAAGATTCACAAATTAGAGAATAATTGGAAAGAGTTTTGTGCTTTGATAAAATGTAATATAAATCTAAAAATTGAGGATTATCTTTATGACGAAGATTCTTTGGAAGTAGATGATGTTGATGTATTTAATTATGTCGAACATTTAGATTCTCCTAATAAAGCTTCTTCTTACAAGGACCTTGTTTCTGAATACCTATCCACACTAAACTTTAGTTTTAAATATGCTCTAGATTATTTAATAAGAGAACATAACTATCAAACTATAGAATTATTAAAATTAGATTTATCTAACGGATTAAAATATATCCCAGAGCATAAAAAAGCCCAATCTGAATTAGACACCCTTAGAGGAGATGATATCTTTCCAGAAGATATTCTTGAATGTATATGGAATAGTGGTTGGTTATCTCCAAATGGAGAATTATATGGATGTCCAGATTATGATCATATAAATTTCTCTAATAGATTAGTTAAATATTTAAATTTATCAGGAACAAATTCTGATAGAATATTAGAAACTAATGGATATATTAAATTCTCATGTGGAAGATGGTTATATATGGAGAAAGATTTTACTCCTACTATAGCCCAATTAGAAACAATTTTAAAGTGGAATAAGGAAAGGAATAAAAGTCTTAAAATTTGTATTGGAGATGGATTATCAATGATTAATGTAGATATTATAGAGTCTAAATTAAATTCTTTAAATAAATAAAATGAAAGTACATAATTTCCAAATAGAGAAAAGAATGGAATTATTTAATCGGTGGGTTAAGAAAAGGGGCGAGAGAGATAACAATTTCATTAAATATTTTTATGATGGAGGTAATGATATATACATAACCCCATCAATTACAAGATCCGGATTATATCATCCCAGAATGGAATAAGACTATCCCTTCAAGGTTAAGAAAGTTATATAATAAAATAGGAAAATTATGTAAAATCGATGGTGATGTTATTGGATATTTTGCTGGGATAGTATGTGATTATACTGATTTTTATTATAGAATAGTATTAGAAGATGAACCTAGAAGTATTTTACATTCATGTGTTGGAAAAATAGATTTTATTGATTAGTATTAACATTTTAAATATATTTATTATGAATTATTCAGAGGTTATGGAATTACTAACTGATGAAATACTTGAATTATACGAAATAAAAAATAGTGATTACGGAAATTCTTTTTATAAGCAATTAGATGAGGATGGATTATTAGTATCTAAGATTAGATTGCAGGATAAATTAAGTAGATTTTCATCTATTATTAAAAAAGGTACTATAGAAGTAAAGGATGAGAAGCTTAGAGACACATTAATTGATCTCGCTACATATAGTATAATGACTGTTGCATGGATGGATAATAAGTAAAACATGAAGAAAACAATTAGAGATTTAAATCCAGACGATATTGTATGGGTCATCAGTTTTAATGAGATTACTGAACATAAAGTTAAATATTGCAGACCTTATAATGATCATCATTGTTTAGTAATTAAAGATTTCTCCACTTCTAAAGGATATCCAAATCTGTTAAGTGAACATCCTGTAGATTCTGATAAAAGTATTGAATATATAGATAAATGTTATATAGTACTTAATGAAGAAGATATTCATGAATGCCAAATGAAGTGTCTTATAAAGCGAAGAAACAAATTATATGGATTACTAAATGGAGTAAGAAAAGCAGAACGTACTTATATAAAACAAATAGATGAGGTTGAAGATTTAATAAATAAATGCAATGAATAATTTTGAAACTGCTATAGTTAAATATATTTGCCCCATATGTGGCAATGTTGTCGAAGAGAACATTATAATGAACTCCAGATTAACGGAAGAAGATGCTTCTAAGATACGAGAACTCCATAATAAAATTGTAGGTTATTCTGATCATGCTTGCGAGGAATGTTCTAAATATAAAGATGATGTGGTATATTTTATCGAAATAGATTCAGAAGAGTCCGTTGGTAATGATATGCATAGAACTGGACGAATTAGTGGAATTAGAAAAGAATCAGAATTAGTTACGGCTGCCGAGGAATATATAATTACTTTAGAAGATGGAACTAGGTTTTGTTATATAGATAAAGAGGAAGGAAAGAGAATTGGAATATGGAATGATTAAATTTTTAATGAATGAGACTAATTAAGCCAAGTGTTGAAATATGGGATCAAGAAGAAGGTTTAAATGGGGTATATAAAAGTATTGAACGTGCGGGACGTATTTGTTATAAAAGTTCTGATAAAATAACAGAGGATTCTGCTGAACCTTTTGTAGATAGAATGATTAAATCACTACATCACTCTATGCTAGAACAGGGTACAGTATATCTTACTATTCCAAGAGAAGATATTAACTACCATATTTATTTAAGTAAGTACAGAGATAATCCATATTCAGAATGTAGAGTTGCTCAAACTTTAGAAGGTATACCAGTTGGAAGTTTATATATTAGCACTAATTATAGAGTAATTATAGAACATGACTGGACAGATGATTTAAAGTATCTATGTAAACCAACAAAATTTCATGAGAAGAGAATTAGTGTTCATTTTACATTAGACAGGGCTGTATCGATGGAGGTTTTAAGACATAGAAAATTTAGTTTTGCTCAAGAATCTACGAGATACTGTGATTATTCTAAAAATAAATTTAATAATGAGATCACTTATATAATTCCAATATGGTTAGATGTTCCAGAAACAGAATATGGAACATTACTCACTCCAAAAGACATACAATTTAAAGAATATACTAATCTCTCAGAAAAAGAATTTATTAATCATCTTTTAGATTCTGAATATAGATATTTTAACTTATTAAAATTAGGTTGGACTCCACAACAAGCACGACAAGTACTACCTAATGCTCTTAAAACAGAACTTGTAATGACTGGATTTATTTCTGACTGGAAACATTTTATAGATCTTAGATATAGAGGAACTACTGGAAAACCTCATCCAGATGCATTTTATTTAGCAGAGAAATTATATAATTTATTTAAAGAAAAAGGTATTGAAATTTAATGAAAGAGTATATTCGATTCGGAGAAATTCCTGATGATGAATGTTCTGGTATATATAATAATGAGGGAGAGTTGATTGGGAAAGAGCGTGGAGTATCATGTTATGAATGTATATGTTTCAATAACCAATATAGAATTTTATTACCATATAAACCTACTAGATATACGTGTATAACTCTACATAACTTATATAAACAATATTTTGAAGGAAATATAAATATGTATCTTATAACAGGATTTAAAGTTGGATATGGGAGTGATAATGAACCATTATTGAAAAATATATAGGTATTAAAGAAGATTAGTAGAAAGTCCTTTAAATCTTAATATCTAAATTAAATATAATATGTCAATTAAAATAAGATCTAGAGTTTTAAAAGCTTCCGAATACACCCATTCCATAATATTATTTTCCGATAAATTTCCAGAAAATGAAAATTTTATCCAGAAAATAATATATTACACAGCAAAAGGTATTTTAAATCTTTTTTCAGTATCTAAATTAGGAGATTTTTTATCCGGATACGTTCTTCAAAAAGTATTTAAACATAGAGGAATATTTGAATATTGGATAAAAAATAAATGTCAAACTAAGATCATATATAATATACCCCGCTACCAATTAGACACTCTTGTAGAACGTTGTGACAAAGAAAATATTCCAGTCTACCAAGATATCGATTTCAAGACAAAAGAGTGTGTAGGTCTTTATATAGGGCCTTATTGGACAAATAAATTGTATTATATCTTAGATAATAGGATTGTACAAGAAAAATTTGAATTAGATTTAGATATAAAGAATGATGATAAAAATATATAAAATAAAGTTTAGAATTTAAATATGAACAAGAATAAGAACCCTTTCGTATCATATTCGGAGTTTTTTACTAAATTAGATTCTAATACAGAAAAAGTATCTCCAGAAATATTAGATATGAAATTTAAAGATTTAACAAATGATAGAAACAATATTTCTAACAGCCCTAGCGATAATGCTTCTAGGGTATCTAATGGTGGCAGCTCCGATAATTTTAATTTTACTAAACCAGCTGATGCTAGCAATTTGGAAAGTAATAGAGCCAATGTGGGACAAAATCAAAAGAATGAATTAAAGAAGCAGATTACTTCTTATATAAATTCTTTAGACATAGAAAATGATTATAAGAAATATTTAATTAGATTAGCTGAAAGAGAGAGTAATTTTAATCCAGAAGTAATAAATGCACAAGGATTTAAAGGATTATTTCAATTTGGGGATGATGCTTTAAGAGATATTGGGATGACTACTTCTGATTATATGTCAGACTGGAAGAAGCAGATTGATGCTGTTATTAAATTTACTAATTTAAATAGAGAAAGACTTAGAAATACTCTAAGAGGAACTAATGGAAAAGATATAGATGGGACTAAAATAAATGAATGGGGCTTATTAGGAGCTGCGCATTTAGGTGGTGTTGGAGGAGTAAACAAGTTCCTGTTTAAAGGAGCTAATCCAGTTGATGCGAATAATACTAGTATAAAAGATTATTTAATATACTTTAGTAAGTAATGAAATATAAAGATATTGTATTAATATTCTATTGTTTATTAATTGTAATATTAACATTTGGAATTGGAAGAATCTCAGGAAAGATTTCATATCAAAGTGATATATTAAAAGAGAATTTAAATATACAAAACTATCTTCCATCTATAGATATTAGGAGATATTCTCCAGTAAGTGAGACCGAACAATCTTTATTAAATAAAATGAGTAAAGAAGGTTATTGTTTAGTTGATGTAACAACTGAAAATGGAAGAGTATTTTACTATTTTCAAAAGATAGTATATAAGAAAGAATTTAATTTAAAATAAAGAAACCCTAGCAGTGCATTATGCATTGTTAGGGTTTTTCTTTTTTATTTAGCTGGATATTTTTTATTAGATATGTATTTTAAGAATTTAAATTGAAATAATCTCCTAGTATTTAAATATTCTGGATTATTTTCATTATATCTAGCCTCAGTTTCAAAACATATATTCTTATATGCCATATTATATGGAGGTAAAATTATCTCTATGATCCAACATATTACATATATTAATAATGGAATTAAAGGAGTAGCTAAAATCCACCATAAAGAGAGATTAAATACTAAACAGGATAGAACTGCTATAATAATAGATGTAATCCAAATCTCAGTCTGTTGATATACATGAATAGTCTCATGTCTAAAAAATCTTTCATTAAGTCTTCTAGTATCACCTTTATATTCACTTCTTATCCATAAAATAAAAATAGTTACCATAGCAAGAAATCCTTTAACCGGAATTAGTGGATTATATATTACTAATGGTAAAAGTTTACGTTTTTGTTTTGATGTAGTCATATATAATAAGTATTTATTCTTCCGAATTTAATAAATTAAACACATTCTGAGTCTGTTTTATTACATAAAAATTCTTAGGAACCTCTTTTCCAAAAGAACTTTCTCCTTTAGCTATTCTAATAGTAGAGTCTTTCAGTCTTTCTAAAAAACTAAGAGCTACCGGAGTATCTAAAGAAAGTCTTAGAGGAGCCCAAAATACAAGTTCGTCAGTGGAATTTAATAAAGTTTGTCTTAGAATATTCTTAGTTAAGGGATCAAATTCTTCTCCACTTTCTTCTTTATCTTCCATTATTAATCTAAATAATAATGCAAGTAAAGCAGCCCACATAGAATCTGCTAATAATTGTCTAGCATTTCTAATTCTATAATCTTTATGTTCTAAAGTTGCATCAGTATTCTTATTTATATAATACTTAAATAAATATTGCATATAATAGAAAGTACTATTTACCATTCCTTCTATAAATCTTCCAGTCCATTCTTTAGCTGGAATATCTGTAACTTCTGTAGTTTCTATTAAGTGAGATTCCCCATTTTCATCCACTATAGATTTTAAATAAAGTAAATTTCCTTCATCATCAGTCTTTTGCCTCCACTCCCCTTTAGGAGTTTTATCAGTTCCACCTAAGAAAAATCTTTCACGAGTAGACGAGAAGTAAGATTTAAATTGGAATAGTATTTTACCAACAAATTTATGTCTAGCAGCAAAAGCATTTTCATGGTCCATATAACCAAATAATGAATCGGCAGAAGATTTTATATTTCTCTTTTCTGCTATAGTATATGCGGAAGGTAATGCTACTGGATTAGATTCGTTAAATTTTAATTCTTCCCAATCAAGATCATTCTCATGTTCAATATTAAATTGAGTTAGATGTGTGATATAATCTGCTTTTTGTTTATTATATAAAGGATGCGATTTATCTCCAGATGCGAATATAGAATATCTCCCATCTTTAGTCCAATCATATATCAATTCTCCATCTTTAGACATATGGTGAGCTTTCAAACAATCATCATGAATCATTTGAGCTACTATAAATACCATTCTATTTAAAAAATCTGGAGCAGTAGTAGCCCAATAAGCACCTCTTCTTAATAATCCTTTATAACCTTTTCTATCAGAATTTAATTCGTACGCTAACGAATTAGCATCCATTCTAGTCATCCCATAAAAATGGTTTAAAGCTTCTACTAAAGTCCAATTATCAGAACTTACACCGGTATTTCCCATAACTATACCATAAGCTTTAGCAGCATCGGCAGTAGTAAAACCATTATCTCCTAATAACCGTCCAGCAGCTCTAGTCATTAGAAGATAAAATCCTTGAATTGGCTCTCTAACTAATGAATTAAGATTTAATGCCAACATTGAAACTCGTGCAGCAGTAGTAATAGGTTGAAATACTTTATAGACTTTTTGATTGGATTTTTCTATAGAACTTTCTCCGAATATAACAGTTTTTAAATAAATATCAATTTGCTTATTTAAATTCTCGAAATTAATATTAGTATCATAAGATTGTAAATAGATAGCATGTCTTATATCGTTAATAAGGGGAAGAATAGTATCAAAAGAAGATTTCCTTATATAAGCATGAACAAATACATCCTCTAATAACTCTAAGTTAGTCTCCCAATAAGAGGTATCTTGCTCTGAAAGATATTTTTCTCTAGTAGTTGGAGAGACGTTTAGAAAATTATACATTGTTAAATAATCATTCTTCCCAGCTTCGGAATCCTGTTCAATCGTCTCTTCTTGTGCTTTAGTAGCTCTTCTTATATCAACTTGTTCGTTCCATTTATCTTGTATCCACGAAAAGAATCCTTTACTTTTCAATTGTGAAAATGCCGTACCTCTCAACAATGGGATATCAAAATAATGTCCACTTTGAATTAATTCTTGAACTGGAGTAGTTTTTATTGCTTCTTCTTCTGTCAAATTATAATCAACTCCGCGCTTTATTCTATTTACATTCCATAAGAAAGATTTCAACCATTTTCGCTCGGCTTGAGAAAGATCATTTGTCATGTCATAAGGATTCTTTGCTCTAAAATTACGAGCTATTCTTCCAGTAGAATCTCTCTCAAACATATTTTTAAATACGTTAGTTGAATCTTTAAAAGTCCATCGTTCTACTTGAGTAAATCCTTTTGATTTATATAACTCTAACACTCGTTGTAAAGATTTCTCCTTATATTTCTCAAACCATTCACGCATCTTCTGGAATTGTAATTCAGTTAAATCTACTATATCTTTCATTAAAGGAATCATTTCTGGATTTTCTACATAATACCCTCCTAAGGTCATAGTTTCAGATATATTTTTGAGATTGAAACTTATTTGACTTATATCATGATCTGAATCGAAATAGATACGTTTATAATGTAGAATAGTCCTAGATATTTGGGAATATAATAAAGATAATCCAGTTGGGTCAGAATCATAATTATTATCTGCTCTAATAATTAATCTATTTCCAGCTACTTCCCTAATAATCTCTTGTAGTTTTCTTAATTGTTCTATTTTATACTTTCCTGTCTCATTATCTAATTTATAATTATTATAGAAATCATAAATTAAATCAGAAGCTCCTTTTACTAATTCTGTTCTATCTTGTCCTAGAATAGTTAATAGTCTTAATTTTAAAGCTTCTATCCTATCTGCAATTATTAATTCTGATTTAAAGTAATTTGTAATATCTAGTTCTTTAGATAAGATATTAAAATTATGCGTTAATTTATTTATATCTATAGGATAAGATTGTCCTTCTTTATAATTAATTACTTGAATATTTCCTATTTTAAAGTTACTAAAATAATCATGTAATTCATTTATAACTAACATTGTCTCTAATAACTTAGCGTTTCCTACAGTATTGGATAATAGATTTTTTAATTTCTTATATTTAGCCTCAGATCCTAAATTTCCAAAGATATTATGAGATCCATTATTCCAATTAAGTTTTTTTGTTAAATTTATATCTGTCATAGATATAATATCTACTATATTATTGGCTACATCTCTAAACGCATAAATCCCTATCTCCGCTAATTCTGGAAGGTCTAATACTTCATATCCCGGATTATCTATGTAATTACAAAATACTCTAGTTAGATATGTATTTGCTTTTTGTGGAAGGTATTTAAATTTATTTTTATCTTCTAAAGATTCAGAAGTCTTTTTTAAATAATCAAACTCTTTCCATAAAGTGAAATAGTAAGATTCACTTTTATCCTCCATTTTTTCTTGATACTCTCTAGCTTTTTCTAATAATTCTTCTTTAGTTGGAGCTTCTATTACGGGAATATCTTGTCCCTTTCTTTTAGATACATAATCATTAAAGAACCATACTTTTCTATAATTATCATATTTAGCCACCCTCTCTACAAATTCTTTCGGAGTTTCTTTAGATAATTTTCCGAAAGCGATTTCAGAGTATTTAGCCACATTTTTAGTAGCTTCTGTATTATAACTTACTTCTGATACATTTGCTCTAATATGTTCTTGTACTATCCTAGTTATATATCCATTAGGATAAGATAATCTTTGCATAGATTTACCTTCGGTAGTTTTGTTTATAGGTTCTTCAACTTTATAAGATGTAAATGTCTCATTATTATAATCTATATCCGATATAATAATAGGAACTATATTTAAAGAAGCTAACTTTACCCCAATTCCATTATTAGCTAATAACGCTCTATATGCAGCTAATTGATAATCTATTGTTAATTGTTTAGAAGAATACCATGTTTCATATGGTTTATTTGAGATTTTAAAATCATAAATTTCTACATTTCCTCTTTCATCTATAGCTAATAAATCTAATCGTCCTATGATAGGATCAGATTCATCATCAGAAGTTTGTAATGTTAATTCTGGGATAAATTTATACTTTTTTCCTTTACTAATTTTAGATTCTAAATTCTTAAATGTAAAATATAAATTTTCGATTGTATCATATGGAAGATCAACAATCTGAGATATTATATTTAAATCCTGATTTTTGAAATATAACTCAGCTACTTTATGTACTTTATCTCCAATCTTTGCTAGATGTCCCCAATTTTCTATATCAAATTCTATCTGTCTCTTTGCGTCTTCTTCTGATAATCCTTCTTTAATTAAAAGTTTTAACTGATTCTTTTTATATTCCTCTACTTTAAATTCTGGAATTACACGATCTCCATTAGAATTTAGCCAAGTAGTTATAGCTGTAGTTACTCCTAATCTCTTAGGGGTAACTACTTCATTTTCTTGTGTTGATTGATTAAATCTGGACTCTTGTACAGTAGAATTTAACGCTAAGAGTTTATTATATATAGAATCCTGAATAGTATTACTTTCATCAAATACCGCATCTCCATATTTATTATAATAGAGCATATTTCCATAATTCTTGGCTATGAAAGCATCTAAGTCTTGTTCAGAATTAAAGGAATGCTTAGATCCGTTTATTGTTAAAAAATATTTACATGCCATACTGTTAACATTTTTCTAGTAATTGTGTATTTGGATTTTTAGAATTTAATAAACTACTTTTTATATTAGTAATATTCCTGTTCTTAAACGCTTCTGATACATTTTCTGGATTAAATAAAGAGAATCTCTTATTTCCGGCAGAGAGTAATAAACTATTAAATTCTGTTATTATTTTTTCAATTGGCATCTTACTTAATTCCCTACTTAAAGTTTCTGATGTTTTTTCTGGAAGAGTATTTAAATCTAGAGATAACGTAGAATCTAATACTTTTAAATATTCTCCAAAGAAATCTGTAGAAGATAATAAATTATTTATATTAAATTCCTCACTACTAAATACTCCACTTAAACTATCTGCTATAAATTCTACGAAAGCTTCTTCTTTAGCATCATTTAACGTTCTATTGGTAAGTATATTTCTAAATCTCTCATTAAATTCCGGAAGAGTAGCAACTTTATCTAGTAAAGAGGAATATAAAGAATAATTCTTACTTCTCAATGCTCCCATTACTAAATGCATTAATTCATGTAATGGAGAAGAGATATCAGCTCTATTAATATTTACATATATTTTCCCATTCCAAATAAACGCTCCTGCTCTAGAAAACGAATCAGCTAAAGTACTATTTAGATTTTCAGAATCAACTAATTCTTGAATTTTAGCATCATCTATTACGTTAATAATATTATTATATGTTGAATTAATATTTTCTATAACCCTATTTAGAATTTTCTTTTTATCAAATTTATCATAAGTATCAGTAAAGTATTCTACCTTTTTTATTTGAGGAACCTCATCTGTTATAGATAAATTCTCTAATTCTTTTTGTCTAGTTTTATTTATTGGATAATATAATTCTGAAATAAGATATTTTCCGGATTTAATATCATTAAAATTTATATACCAAGAGTTATTATATATCTCTCCATTTAATCCTACTATTTCAGACTCTAAATTGATTCCTTTATCAGTTATAGATTTAATTCTAAGATATTTAGTAAATTTATCATTATACTTAATCTTTACAACATCATTTACTTCTATGATATTAATAACTTGTTCCGGAGAACGTTGATATATTCTAGGATCGTAATAAAATCCAGTCGAATCATTTACCTGAATTCCGGTTCTTATATTCTTTAATCCATAAATTTTAGTATCTTTTACATTATTAGCTTTTATATATTCAGAAGTGAGATCTATCAACTCTCCATTTTTAATCATATCTAATATTGTTGGAGTTAATAGTGTTACTCTACCATGAGGAAGAGTTTTCTTTTTTGAGTCCTGATAGCTTTCTTTAAATTCTCTTTCTGTAATATTTTTAGGAATTACATACACTGCCTCTTGTTCAATTACCCAATCTTGGGATTTGTTCAGGAGGCTTTTCTTTTTCAAGATTTCTTCTAGAGAATAACCATAAGTGCTATGATTTAAATCATATAATCTACTTAAACGTTTTTTATTATATTCAGAAATCTCTTTATGTCCAATTATTCCTAATTCATAATTTGGATTTATAGCAAATCCGATATATTCTAATTGCTGTGGAGATACTATTTTCCTAAAAGATCTTCCTTTTAAATATCCAGATCTATAACTACCCGGAACAATAATAGTTCCTGTTATAGGATCATAATTAGATACTACTCCAATAAATGTTATATCATTTTCTTTAAATCTAATAATATCTCCTCTTTGTAATTTAGCAGCTTCTTGTTCTGCGTTAGAAGAGTCTATATTTATAATGTGATATAAATCTTTTAAAGGAATATAGTTAGAATTAGGATCAAATACTATTTTATCATCGACTCTAGTAAAAGCTTTACTAGCATTCTCTTTTTTAATATTTAAATCTTCTACTAATTCTAAATCGGAAGTATTATTATAATGTATAGCTGATAGTGATGGAATATTTATTCTCTGTCCTTTAGAATTTTCTGATAATGGAAATTCTGTTTTTAAATCTACAAATCCTATTTTTGGAGCAGAATCATTTGTTGTTCTATTTAAAAAGTATATTCTATCCCCACTTATCCCAACTACTATATGTTTACTAATAACAGGTGATCCATCAGTTCTTTTTAAATCCCATTCAATAGAAACAGAGTCACCAATACGTAAAGATCTAACTTTATCTCTTCTATATTTAATAACAGATTCTCTATCTAAATTATCAGAGAAATCTCCTTCTAATTTCCGATAAGGTTGTTGGTCAGATTTTAGAATATTTAAATTGAACCAGATAGATTGATATTTACTTTTATCTTTAGTATTTAAAGAATAAGTATCATAATCATTAATGAACTGATTATATATATTATCTAAATCCGGATGATTTTCTTTAGTAAATATCACTGTCTCTATATTCCGAAAGGGAATTTTTTTAGTAAAGTATTTACCATCTTTATTCTTTAAAGCTACTTCTACTATTGTACCTATAGTTCTAATTACAGGAGCATAATATGTAAAAGAATCCCATTCACTATTCTCATCCTCTTTATTCCAAGATCTTAATTTAATTATATCATTTTGACGTAATTCTTGGGTTATAGTAGCATTAGTTCCGTTAGAAACATCTAATTTAAATCCTGATTTTCCTACTGTGTAATACTTGAATGAGAGTCCTTTTCTGTCGAATCCTATAGATTTAATCAGTGGTTGATTATTATAATCTTCTGATTCAATATTTCTTTCATAAGTATCTCTTACATTCTTTATTAAATCTTCCGGAAGATTTGGATCTTTCAATGCTCCATATAACTTTCTAAATACAATTTGTTTGTTTTTTTCTAGAGATAATTTAATTAAATCAGTATAAGATATAGTAAAATGTCCTACATTAGATCCGTATTTATTAACTAATGTAATAAATGTTTCTCCATTTCTATTCTTCCAAACAGATTGAATTGGATGATATTTAGCATAAGAAAAATAATCATCATCAAATTTACCGTATATTATATTCCTATCTCTACTAAAATTTGGGATTAGTAATAAATCTCCTGGGATTAAAGAATATAATTGAGCTTCTGTGGTTAATTTAACAGGTTCTGAGTAATTTAAATTATATAAATCCTTCTTAGGATTACCTTCCGAATCTAATACAGTTGATTCATAATTCTTCCAGATTATCTCTGATATTTGTTGATAAGATACATTTTTAGATTTCGGGATTTCGAGTTCTATATAATAAGAATCATTTTTACCAACAAAAGGAGGTTCTTCATATTCTTCTTTCGTATTAGATATGATTTCTAAGTTCTGATTTAATTCTAGGATAAAAGGATTAATATCCATAGAGAATAATCTCCCAATAAATTCATTAAATAAATCGGAATTATTTATATTTAAAACATCTCTATATTTAGGTTCTGATACTAAATATGCAATAAATTCATTTAAATCATAACTAGATCCTTTAGATACTTTATTAACAAATTCTTTTATATAAGGATCTTTATCCTGATTCTGTTTGGCAGTAGTATATATATTATAAGCTATTTCATTTATTCTCTCAAAATTAGGATCATATTTATTTATTTTAGAATAATATAAATGAAGTAGTTCGTGATATAAATCTCTAAGAGTAGCTTCATTAAATGTTCCATTAGTTTTTAAGATAATAAATTCATTATTTAATAAAGTCCCTCTAACATCTACATTTCCATCGATATTTAATGATTCTATATCTTCATCTAATAATAATATATTTGGTTGAGATGGATTAATAGCATTCATATCTATTAATTTATTAATTAATAGAAGAAAATCTTCCTGTAAAGATTTATTAGGTACATAAGAAACTAAAGACCTAATATCATTTATAGTAGCGTTTCCGATTAAAGGTTCTCCATTAGAATATACTACTTTAGTAGATAAAAGATTTAAATCTGAAAGAGTACTTAATAATGTATTTAAAGAATCTATATCTAATCCAGAAATAGCCTCACTTAAACTAACTGCATTAACTTCGTCATATGAATTTAAGTTGGTAGGAATAATCCCACCAACTTTTTCTTCTCCATCTACAATATATTGTATTTCTATGTTACATCCCATATTTAACAATTTATAATAAGTTTTATTTTATTAAGTCTCATTAGATCATTTAGAAGTTCAACTGTCTTAATAGCTTTTTCAGATTTATTAATAGTTTCTTTTAATTTATAATTGTAATTACTTCTTATTAGATAATATCTCTCATCTCCTAAAAGTTCTACATCCTTATAGCTCTTATTCTTATTATCATTTCCTAATCTTTCTTGTAATTGATATTTACCTAAGTTCTCATTATATACTTTTACATATTTATTATTTGAAACAAGAGCTTCGAAACTATCTTTAATTGGAGCCATTCTAAGAAGAACATCATCTATATTAACATCATCCATTGTTACTTTATCACTTTTTGAATCATAAATTACTCCCGGAGTTATAGTATTTAAATCTAGTCCTCCAATGTATTTAAAGTAATCTACAATTAAACTTCCCGGATTAAATACTGATCCTTGTAATACTTTTAATATACTATCCTGTCCTTTTCTTCCTTTATGAGTAATTAGATTATATATGAAAAATAAATCTGATAACTTGATCCCTCTAAATTCAACATTTTCAATTTCCCCGAATGCTGAAACTTGCTTATCGAATTCGGGGTTATTTATAGTAGTAACCATGTTTATAGAAGGCCTATAATATGTATAATTAGACCCATCTAACTTAGAAGTATTATCAGTTATAATTAATCCATTTAAAAATGCATTATTAACTAACTGAGATCCGAAGGTCATTACTCCTTTAGAATTAATTGTATATCCACTCTTTAACATCGGAATTACATATGATTCCATGTACAATTTAAAAGAAGCCAAACCATCATCATTAGATAAGGAATAAGATGTTTGTTCTGTAGCTGTAAGCATCTCCCCATTTAGGAAATAATTTTGGCCTTTAGGAACTGAGATAGATAAGTTTTTATTTCTTAAATACTTTCTAATTATTAATTCATCTATATAATCTCTAACAATATTTAATTGAGATTCAGATAATTTATTAGGCATAGTAATCTTACCAATTCTTCTTCTCATTATTATATTTTCCAAAGTATCTATAATAGAGTTTGATAATGCATATTTAACACTTCCAGATTTAGAATTTTGTTCATTTATATAATAAGCATTAATAAACGCTTTATAATGTGGAAGAGAATTTATTAAATCAAATACATTTATTACAGACTTTATTAAATTATAAAATTTAATAACAGATTCAGCATAATCAGGTTGTTCTAAGAATTTAGCTATATCAAATTTCATATTAGAAAACGTCTTGCTTGGAGATGTTTTATCTAAAACATTTGTAACTATAGCTAACAATTCCTGATCTGTATATATACTTTCAATATTAGGATTATATGTCTTTAACGCATTAATAAAATTCTCACTTGTATCTCCGGTTATCTGGAGTTTATCTAATCCATTCTGGATCAAAGTATTAAAGGATTTACTAAAATTATATCTATCATATTGTTTAGTTTTTATTCCTCCATTAATTCCTAAAATTTGGCCTAATGTGGCTATCTCTTTTGCTCCAATATAAGCCTTTACAAAGGTAGTAAAATTTGTTTTAGATTTTACTGATGAATTAAAGAAATCTTTTAAATCTTTAAATTTCCTTACTTGTTTGAAATATCTAATTAATCCCTGTACTACTTCCTCAGAAGATTTAATCAATGCTAACTCATCCCATTCTGACATAGAGTCTAAGAATGTTGAAGCATATTCATCATCAAGAAATCTTTCGTTAACAAAATTATATTTAGTACTCTCAAGGTCTTCTATAATTTTACCTATATCTTCTGTTGTTAATTCGTTAAGTTTAAATGCGGAAATTATCCCAGAATTATATAGGGTATTTAAGTATAAGGAAACAGATTTTACATATCCCTTCCCAATAAAATTTGTAAGTGACGGTCCTTTTTCTATATTTCTTAATGTTGAATCTATAGTAGCGTATTGATCATACATTCTATTAACTGTAGCTGCTTGAACTATAGCATTAACCTCTGGACTAGTCATGAGATCTGAGATATTATCAAATGATAAGCCTTGGATTAATAAGTACACATATACCCCAGCTAGGTCTGGACCAGCGTTAATCTTTGATAGGATTAATTCTTTAGCATTATCAGTGGAAGCCGAGATGAGGGCACTTATTACAAGACTTACGTCGTCCTGAAATCTATTTTGTGTAAGATCTATTGCATCTTTCACACTAATACTTTTATCTCTAGCTTCATTTAAAAGATCATATACAAACTCAATATCATCAAGATTAATGTTAGCCAAACTATTTGTGAATAATTTAACGAGTTCCCCATCACTCTTCCTTTCATTTCCAGGAATATTTTTATAAATCTCAAAAACATTATTGAAATATAAATTAGATTTTAATAAATCTTCTACAGTTAATCCTTTATCGGCTAATTTTCTTATCTCCTGATTAAAGTACTGAGTTGCAGCTAAAAATACTTTTTGTCCTACAGCACTTATACCAATAACCTCTTTTCCGGCCATATTCTCGAAGAATAAGTTCCATTTAACAGACGGACAAAAATCAGTAACTGTTTTTGCATAAGCTCCAGCTTCTGATTTAGCAGCAGCAGCTTGTGGATCTCCCATACTAATAGGTGATTCAGCAGCTACAAGATTTTTAAAGTTATCGGAGATTTGATATATTTTATTATATACGAAATTCTTTGTAGCGGATAAAAGTTTATTTGGACTTATTTCTTTAAGATGTCTAGATATATCAATATCTAAATCCCATATCATATTTGATATAAGTATTCTGGCACTTTCTATATCCTCATTCCTTGATTTATCATCTGGATTTTCTTTTATATAATTTAAATCATTAACTAAATCAGGATTATAATATAATTGTATATTAGTTTGTTTAAATCTATCTACCTTATTTAAAACATCTACAGCTAATTTTAATCTAGTATTATCCCCATCATATTCTCCGTTTAAGATAGATGAGATTTCAGGAGTTATATCTATATAAGGTATTTCCGGATTTATTTCAGAAGTTATTGTATATTTTAAATCTGAATTTGGAAATGGTAATTGTTTTGAGAGTTCAAATGATTCATTATCTCTATAATTAAATAACGATGACCATGCTTCATAAATTCCATTTTTATTTATTAAAGGCATTGTCATGTAGACTTTATCAATATCCGTTTGATCTTTATACTTTCATATAAAGGCTGACTATATCATCACTTTTAAAGTGTTCCCCACTTCGGATTGTTTAAACCCTACTCTACTAGTCTATTTATACATTAAATAGATTTTCGATAGTCGATGAACTTCTCTCTTATATAAGAGATTTAGCTGCGGATTACCCAATCTTAATACTTTTTACTATACTGAGGTAATTACTCTCACCATTTAAATATTACTATTTAAATTTAGTACATTAAGCTCTAAGGGATTTCCCGCAATTCAAGGAATTTATTATAGTGACTTCAATATTAGAATGTTGTCTAATTCAACTCTTAAAATTCGGACCTAAAGTCACTCCCCTGTAACCATGTCTGGTACAAGCTAACATAAGCTTCATTACTTTCTGCATCAGAGAATCCTACTACATCCATTGTCATAATAGACTGAAATGCTTGTGCAGGAATACGATTCGCTGTTATTTTTAAACTCTCAATAAATGATCTATATATCTTCTTAGAATCTCTTTCGATTCTTCTATTTATATAATCATCATATCCATCTTTTATCTCTTCTATACTACTATTATTTATAGCTAATTCTTCTCCTAATCTCGAATCTGTCATATTTATATAATCTCTTAACTCTTTAATATTATCAGAATTAAAATTATACCATATTCCTATATACTCATCAGAAGAATTAAATACATTAACTAAATTCCCTAAATTAGAAGGATCTACAACAATCACTTCTTGAACTATTCCATTACTAGTATCTTGATAGAAATGAAGTCCAGATGTTTTATATACAGCTTCTCCATTTTCATTTAATCTCCATTCTTCTCCATCTATAACTTCTGTTAATATTTCCAGTGGAGTTAGTGAAGATATATAATTTTCAGAACTAGGCTTATTTATAATAATTCTAGTATTATCTAAACTATTCTTTAAAAATTCTATATCATTTGGAAGAGGATCTGATTTAGCTTTATTATATGTTCTTAATAGTTTCTGTCTAAAATACTCTCCATCACTATTAATAATATTCGCAATATTATCTCCAGTCCGTAATCCAAATATAGATTGATATACCTTAGATATTACAGCCTGTGCTCTTTTTATATTTAAATCATGTATTCTTACTCCTTGAAGTCCTTCGCCAAATTCTATTATATCATTGTTATCTATAATCATTTGATATTCAGGCATTCTCGGATCTAATAACATAATATTTTCATCCAATAATCCAATATATCTATTAACAAACTGTTGAAGTGCTAGAATTTCCTCTTTAGATGCTTTAGACTCTCTTAATCTAAACATATCTTCGATTATCGGATGGTCATAAATATTATATTTCTTATTTATCCCATCAATACTCCAAGTAGCTCTAAAAGGTTGAAGTTCTTTTCTGATTCCTTTTAAATTAGTTACTGTAGTATTTAAATTTCGATAATGTTTAAATTTATCATAAGTATTTATATCCACCTGTTCTCCAGTAGTAGGATCTAATACAATATCACCAAATTCTATTAAATCCGTAGATATTTCCTGTGTTAAATTTCCTGTTTCTAAATATCTATCCAAACCTGATCTAAGAATATTTCCATTTTCATCAGTAAGAGAATAATAACTAGCTTCATTAGCTATATGTATTAAATCTTCCTGAGAATAATATCCTCTTAAAACATTTCCATTAGAATCAAATAAATTCTCAGATCCATCAAAATAATAATGTTTTATAGATCCATAAGAAGGAATCATTACAGCTCCCATACCAGAGAAAGTTCTTTTAATACTATCAGAGTTCATTTTAGATGCTAACATAGTTATAAAAGAACTATTTATACTTCCGGAACTAAACGGAATTTTAAATCTTAAATCTCTAGCATTAAATAATTCATTATTTAAATTCTCCTCAAACTCTCTTGCAGCTTCTTCTAAATAACCAGTAATTACTCCATCTCCAGAGCTCCCTTCGAAGGCTTTAATAGTTGCTTTAGCTAGAAGTTTATATAATAATGTTTTATTAGCTTCTCCTAATTCTGTAAGAGTTTCTAAGTTATTAGCTTGATTATGTGCTTCAAAATACTTCTTTAAAGTAGTATTTACTACAGAACCTAAAGCTCTATAAGCCGCATCAGCTAAATCTGATGTATATCCATTAGCTGCTAAAGTACTAATAATCTGAGTAGATTCAGTAACAGTAGATAAATCAGCATGGTGATCTGCATCCATTTGAATACCCATGAATTGTGTACCAACTCTACCATAGGATAAAGGAGTATCATCGTATCTAGCACTAGCTGGATTTGTATTAAATGCCCCAACTTTTATTGATGTTCCATTTGCTAGATAATGTATGTCAGAGTATTTAAGAGGTTGATATATATAATTCTGATCTAGTATTACTCTTAATTTTCCGTGTTCGTCTAATATATAACTAGAATCTTCTGGAATATTGTTAAATGTAAATGGAAGATCTTGTTTAGATATAATTGTATTTAATAAATCTAAATCTCCATCAACCATATCTAATAAATCCCTCTTAGTTATATAATATCCGGTTTTATTCATAAACTGTACTGTAGCATTTACAGAAGCCTCTCCTTTATCTCCAAAATTACTTAAATAAGGATCTAAAGGATTGGAATTATTCAATGAATAGGAATACTCTCCACCTAAAGCTTTCCATAATTTATAATTACTATCTATTACTACAGTTCTTGTTACATTTTTACTATTTTGAGTATCTCCCCCGTTTTTATTAACTCTTCGTTCTATAATATTATAAGTATTATTTCCTAGAGATTCTAAATCGATTATTCTATAATATTCTCCATCATTCGTATTATAATAATATAAATCCTCGGATATAATATCTCTAAGATGACGCTCGTTACCGTTAAAATCTTGCATTAAATTAATAATAGGAACATCCCATTTTCTATCAGTCATTTTTTGCAACAATTTAACTTTCTCCGGAGATTTTCTCATTCGATAATTAGTTATAGAGAATATAGCACATTTCATTAATAACCCATTACCAAATTCAGGATCTACATTATATCCAAAATTCTTTCTATTATATCCAGCACTAGAGCTAAACATTGAATTGTTCTCTAACACATTCTGAAATGGATTACATTCCATAGAGCCATCTAATACCTTTACATTATCAGTCTCTCCAGAAGGATTAAATACAGGAGCTTCTATATCTTTGATAATTGCTACATTTATAGTTGGAGTTGTTCCTTCTAATGCTTTTTGATAATAATTATGTATAGTAGCTTGCATAGCAACCATACGTTTATATTGAGCTAATAATCTATTAGCATGATCCCGGATAAAATATTCCGGATTTATAGATCCATCGGAATTTAAATAATACACACCTCTTAATTTAGATGGATGTGCATAAGGTTCTCCAACACTTACTTGAAGGAATTGGTTAGATAAGAACCCATCTAAAAAGAAATATTTTTCTAATATAGGATTCAATTTTCCATCTTTTTCTAATATCATCATTCCATCCCTACCAATCCAATTTTTTAGGGAAGGAATATCTTTTAAGAATTTAAATACTTTAGTATCTACTTCAATACCTTTAGATTTTAAATCTTTTTTAAATATTTCTTTTGATCTATTTATAAAATCCTTATAATAAGAATCGTCTATAGTAGATACTTGATAGATATTAGCCATATTCTCTATAAATGGATTTAATCTAAATATGCTATTACCTTTAGACATTTCCACTTTAGAGTAATGAACCTCTTCTATAAATTTAAAATTAGGATCTTCTAAACTTAATTCTCTGGCTATTTGAGAGACTTCCTTCCATCTAGTAGATAAGAGATTATTTATTGCAATAATATTATTATTTATAATCTCAGCTTTTTCTTTCTTATTTTTAATTTTAGGTATGGAATCTAATAAAGAAACACCTAGTCTTTCACCTATTTTATAATAAGATTTAAATAAATTTGATAATAGATTAGTATAATAAATCTGCTGACTATTAAAATTCTCTACTTCTATCTGAGTAGCAGATGCAGATTTAATATTCTTCCCATCAAATTTAATATCCTTA
>ERZ779875.891-NODE-891-length-22714-cov-3.876076_pt1 | contig 22714 bp, 25 predicted proteins | sample MGYA00511246_ERZ779875 | MGnify/ENA primary metagenome ERZ779875 (study PRJEB29588, sample SAMEA2155093) | human gut metagenome | biome: human gut; feature: human-associated habitat; material: faeces | place: Denmark | collected 2008/2010 ... | reverse complement strand
CTTAATAGGGTGTGTTCCCTGCAATAGTATCTCGAATAGGCATACGGTTCATCTTGTCCCACAATTACTCATCTTCGGTAATAAATGTGAGCATTTCGCCGTATGCCTTTATAAGTTCCGGTTCGGTCTGGCGGTTGAGGAGCATGCCGAGCTCGCGGTCGTTCAGCGGCCGTAATTCGAGTCTTTTCGTTTTCATTCGGCATTCCTCCCCGTTTTTCTTCCTGCCTTATATTTTAAACTACCGGATGGGATTTGTCAAGACCGCGCGGACCACGCACGCGGTTTTATCATCCGAATTTGCCGTCTATGGCTTGACACGGCGGCGGTTTTATGGGATAATATGAGCAAGCGAGGTATGCGACCACCTGCCTCAAGACGCAGTAAGGGGAAAACAACATGAGCTTTGATTACGATTTTCATAAATCGCAGAAGATCCTGCACGTAGGCTGCGAAAAGCCGCGCGCATACTATATTCCGTTTGATTCGGATGCCGGGGCAGCCTCGGCAGGTGACAGACGCGCCGAATCGGGGAGATTTCTTTCTCTCTGCGGCGATTGGGACTTCATATACTATCCCACGCCGGCTGAGATAGGCGACTTTACCGCGGAGGGCTTTGATGCCTCGGCGGAATTTGAAAAGATGACGGTGCCCGCAAGCTGGCAGTCCTTTACCGACCGCGGCTATGACACGCCCAACTATACGAACGTGAACTATCCCTTCCCGGTCGATCCGCCTCACGTTCCCGATGCCAATCCCTCGGCTCTTTACCGCCGCGAGGTGTATATCTCTGCCGAAAAGCTCGAGGGCAGGGAGGTATATCTTAACTTTGAGGGCGTGGATTCCTGCTTTTACCTCTGGGTGAACGACAGCTTTGTCGGCTACAGCCAGGTCAGCCACATGACGAGCGAGTTCAACGTTACCGACAAGCTCCGTGCGGGCAAAAACACCGTGAAGGTGCTTGTGTTCAAGTGGTGCGACGGCTCGTACCTTGAAGATCAGGACAAGTTCCGTATGAGCGGAATCTTCCGTGATGTGTATCTCTTAAAACGTCCGGAAAAGGGAATCCGTGATTATCGCATTACAACACAATTAGATTCAGACATTGCAAGGATAAATCTTACAGCAGCATTTTACGAGCCGACAGAGGTTCGGGTAAAGCTCGAGGATAAGAATGGAGCAGTTGTTTCCGAGGGTGTTATTTCCGAGAGTGGAGAAGCGACTTTTGAGATTGTAGATTATACACTCTGGAATACAGAGAATCCGTATCTGTATACGATTATTCTGGAGACGGAGCAGGAGGTAATCGTAGACCATATAGCACTCCGCAAGATCGAGATCAAGAATCAGGTAATCTACTTAAATGGACAGAAGATTAAATTCCGTGGTGTGAACCGCCATGACTCCGATCCGGTCACCGGATTTACAATTAGCATGGAGCAGATCAAGACAGACCTTACCCTGATGAAGCAGCACAACTTCAATGCCATTCGTTCCAGCCATTATCCAAATGCACCATTTTTCTATGAAATGTGCGACCGCTATGGATTTATGGTGATTGACGAGGCAGATATCGAAGCACACGGACCATTTATGCTGTATCGAAAAGAGGATACGGATTACAACCGCTTTAAGCGTTGGAATGAGAAAATAGCAGATGATCCGGTATGGGAAGCTGCGATTGTTGACCGTGTGAAGCTGATGGTGGAGCGTGACAAGAACCGGTTCTGTATCGTGATGTGGTCTATGGGAAATGAAAGCGCTTATGGCTGCAATTTTGAGAAGGCACTGGCATGGACAAAGAAGTTCGATTCGGAGCGGATCACGCAGTATGAGAGTGCCAGATACCGCAATTACGATGTAACCTATGATTACGAGAATCTGGACTTATACAGCCGTATGTATCCGGCACTTACTGAGATAGAGGAATATTTGGAAAAGGATGGCAGCAAACCATTCCTTCTGGTGGAATACTGCCACAGTATGGGAAATGGTCCCGGAGATTTTGAAGATTATTTCCAGATGATACAGGCAGAGGATAAGATGTGCGGCGGTTTCGTGTGGGAGTGGTGCGATCATGCAATCGCCCATGGTGTAGCCGAAAACGGCAAGACGATCTATGCCTATGGCGGCGATCATGGCGAAGTAATCCATGACAGCAACTTCTGTATGGATGGTCTGGTATATCCGGACAGAAGGATACACACCGGACTTTTGGAGTACAAGAATGTATACCGACCGGCAAGAGTAGTATCGTATGATGCAGCAAGCGGTGAGCTGGTGCTTCACAACTATATGGATTTCGATGATTTGAAGGATTATGTTGAGATTACTTACGAGCTGTCACAGGATGGACTTGTGATCGGAAAGGGGAAGCTTTCTGAAGTATCCGTATTACCGCATTGTGATGGAAGCACGACCTTAAAGCTTTCAATTCCGGAGAATGGAAAGGTATATCTGAAGCTGTTCTATAAGCTGAAGAAGGACATTCCGCTTCTTTCCAAGGCGTATGTCTTAGGCTTTGACGAGATAGATGTAAGCAGTAAGGGTGCAAAGAATCAGCAGGCAGTAGGCTGGCTTACAAAGGAAGTGCCTGATACGGGTATTCAGGTACAGGAAAATGATACAGAGATCATCATAAAGGGACGGGATTTCTCCTATACGGTCAACAAGCGGACAGCACTTTTTGACAGCCTGACATTTGCAGGCAGAGAATATATGAATCATCCGATGGAACTGAACATCTGGAGAGCACCGACGGATAACGATATGTATATCAAGGCAGAGTGGAAGAAAGCCCACTACAACGAAGCCTATACAAGAGCATACAAGTCAGAGGTGATTCAGGGAAAGCACGGAGTAACTGTGACAAGTCAGGCTTCGGTCGTGGCAGCAACCGTGCAGAAAATTATGGATGTGACAATCACTTGGACGATTGACGCAGCCGGAAGAATTGGAGCGGATATCGCAGTGAAAAAGGATGAGGAGTTCCCGGATCTACCAAGATTTGGTGTGCGGATGTTCTTAGATAAGAAGCTTACAGATGCAGGGTTCTTCGGTATGGGACCGCAGGAAAGCTACCGGGACAAGCATAGAGCAGCAAGCCACGGATTGTATCGTCTGAAGGTTTCCGATATGCATGAGGACTATATCCGCCCACAGGAAAACGGAAGTCACTACGACTGCGATTATGTGGAGCTTGGCAACAGCCAGTACGGTATCACTGCCGTTGCAGAGGAAGATACATTTTCATTCAATGCGTCCTTCTATACACAGGAGGAGCTGGAAGAAAAGGCACATAACTATGAATTGATAGAATCGGACAGTACGGTATTCTGTCTTGATTATGCACAGAATGGAATAGGCTCTAACAGCTGCGGACCAGACGTGTTAGAAGCATACAGATTTGATGATAGATTATTCCGGTTCCGGTTTACACTGGTTCCGTATGTGAAAGGATAATGATATAACTCGTTTCTCGAATATCGACGTATAAGTCCGGACATACGGGGATATTCGGGATACAAGAGAACAAAAGTAAAAGCATTTAGAATAATATAGGCATCAGACTGTTTGACACATGAAATTCTAAACATGATTAAGATGAGGAGTGATTCTATGGAAGAAAAAAAGTATTTAAAATGGTATAACAAAGTTGGATACGGATCCGGCGATATAGCAGGAAATGTAGTATATGCATTTTTAACGTCCTTTGTGATGATTTATCTGACGGATTCAGTCGGACTTGCAGCAGGTATAGTAGGTACGTTGATCGCAGTTTCCAAACTGTTTGACGGATTTACAGACATTTTCTTTGGCTCGATGATTGACAAGACACACAGCAAGATGGGTAAGGCGAAACCGTGGATGCTTTACGGCTACATTGGATGTGCGATTACACTGGTATGTTGTTTTGCGGTTCCTACAAGCTGGGGAAATACAGCAAAATATGCATGGTTCTTTATTGCATATACATTGTTAAATGGTGTGTTCTATACAGCAAATAATATTGCGTATTCTGCACTTACTTCTTTGATTACGAAGAACAGTAAAGAGCGTGTGCAGATGGGATCTTATCGTTTCATCTTCGCATTTTCTACAAGCCTTTTGATCCAGTCTGTAACCGTAAAATTTGTTGATTACTGCGGTGGAGATGCAGCAGCATGGAGAACGGTAGCAATCATCTATGCAATTATCGGTCTGATTGTAAATACAATCTCAGCGCTCTCCGTAAAAGAGCTTCCGGAGGAGGAGCTTAACGATGGAGAAGTAAAAGGAGATGAAGAAAAGTATGGACTGGTTCAGGCATTTAAGCTTCTTGTAAAGAACAAGTATTATATGATGATCTGTGGAACATATATTTTACAGCAGCTTTATAGTGCCATGATCGGTGCTGGTATCTACTACATGACATGGGTATTGAAGGACAAGAATCTTTTTGGTCAGTTCGCCTGGGCGGTGAATATCCCGCTTATTATAGCTCTTATCTTTACTCCGACACTCGTTGGCAAGTGGAATGGTATGTACAAGCTGAATCTCAGAGGATATATCATTGCCGTTATTGGTAGAGCGTTGGTTGTTGTAGCAGGATATATGGGAAGTATTCCTCTTATGCTGGCATTTACAGCCCTTGCAGCACTTGGACAGGGCCCATGGCAGGGAGATATGAACGCAGTGATTGCTTCTTGTTCAGAGTATACTTATCTGACACAGGGAAAGAGAATTGACGGAACTATGTATTCTTGTACATCACTGGGTGTAAAGATTGGTGGAGGAATCGGAACTGCAGTATGTGGCTGGTTATTAGAGCTTAGTGGTTATGTCGGAACAAATGCAACACAGCCGCAGTCAGCACTTGATATGATGCAGTTTATGTATTTATGGTTGCCATTGATCCTTGATGTGTTAATTATGATTGTTCTTTCCAGAATGAACGTGGAAGCTGTAAATGAAAAATTGAAAGCTGAAAAGGGAATTAAGTCTGATGAAGTAACAGACGCAACAGAGTATTAAGGTTTATATGTAATGAAAAGCATTGTCTAATTGAACATTCGAGAAAGGCAATGCTTTTTGTGCAAGCTAGGTATTCAGTTTTCACAAAGTAGTCCTTTTAGTATTTTATGCATGATATACATGTTCAAAGTAATCAGCGTAGAATACTAAAAGGTTGTTCATATAATTCTTAAACTTGTTCATAATGCGTACCTCCTTTCCTTATTTACAAGCTGATTATAGAATAAATACAATGTGATTGCTTGCCAAATCGAAAGAAAAAGTAGACAAATCTTGCAAAGGGGGCGTAACCAATGCATTTATCATTTGTTGATACAAAAGAAGAAATATTAGCTTTAAAAAGAAAATCGAAGCACGTTGCTCCGCATTTACATAATGCATTGGAGATCGTATGTGTGACAAATGGAACACTGGAGCTGGGAGTTGGACAAGAGTTATACCACATGGAAAAGGGAGATATTGGTTTTGTATTTCCTGATATTATCCATCATTATCAGGTTTTCTCTTCGGGAGTGAATAAGGCGGTTTACATTATTTCTCCACCATTTGCGATTGGGAAATATGCTGATATTATACAGACGATGGCACCGGATTACCCAATCATAAAGGCAGAAATGGTGGAGCCGGAAGTATACCGGGCAATTAATGCCATCTTAGATACAGACCACATGGATATAGCAGTTATACAGGCATACCTGCAGATTTTGATTGCAAGATGCATTGGAAAGCTGAAACTGGTCGAGAAAGGAGATGTGGGAAGTAAAGATCTTGTCTATCAGGCAGTATCGTACGTGTCTGGTAATTTTAGAAAGAATTTCTCGTTAGATGATATGGCAAGAGATTTGGGAGTGAGCAAGTATGTTTTATCACGAACATTCTCCAAAACATTCCATCGTAATTTCAATCAATATCTGAATGATGCAAGACTAAATTATGCTTGCCATCGCTTGGAAAATACCAGTGATGCCATTACAAATATATGCTATGATAGCGGATTTGAAAGTCAGAGAACATTCAATCGGGTATTTAAGGAACGATACAAAGTTACACCGAGCGAATACAGAAATATAAGCCGTACAGATATAATATCGTGACTATCAAACATAGAGGCAGAGAATGGAAAAGTTGTGGCTGTGATTGGATATAGGCAGTAAATGTGGCAATTCTACCTTTGAGAGGTGTACTTTTTTGCTGTGATAAGATAAGATTGTCATGATGAAAGGAGGAATGACCTATGGATATTGCTAAGATTGGAAGATATATCGCAGAAAAAAGAAAAAGAGCTAGGCTGACACAGAGACAGCTTGCAGATAAGCTCGGGAAGAGTGATAAGTCTGTTTCAAAATGGGAACGTGGAATTTGCCTTCCAGACGTTTCTGTATATATGGAACTGTGTGAAATATTGGAAATCAGCGTCAATGAATTTTTAGCCGGTGAAGATATCAGCGAAGATAGTGTAAGAGAAAAGTCTGATGAAACGCTATTGCAGGTGTCAAAGGAAGGAAAGAATAAACAGAAATTTCTGCGACGAATCATTGTAGCACTTTGTATTATTCTGACAGGATTTATCACTGTAATCGCTGTTATAGCGTGTAAGAAGATGAGACAACCCCGAAATTTCATAGAAGAAGTATCGCCGGATAGTGCGGAAATGAAAACTGCGGAACTGATGTCTGGAGCAGATGGGGTAATGATGTTTCGGTATAAGACAAAGGATAACTATAAATGCCTTTTTGTTTACTTGTCTGAATATCAATCCGGAAAAAGAGTATCGCATGAGAAAATTGCAGAAATATCTTTTAATGGTACGGAATCTACCGAAACTGGAATGATAGTGGTTGTTCCTAATTTTGAAAAATTTTCTGCAAGTCTAATTGTGGCAGATAACTATACGAAATACACAACAGAAAATCCAATTTTAAATGATGTTGAAGATCGGAAATATTATGGAAGATCGGCGACAAGCATAAACCATATATGTCCGATAGATTTTGGAACAGAGCAGGGGTTAGCGGCTTTGGTTTATGGTAAAAATGGATTAAGTATGTTACCGATACAGGATATTTCCGGAGATTATCTAAATACAGAGAATGATTATATGTATTATTACTCCGTAGAGTTTACGAAATGAGAATATGGATGATCTTCCTATAAAATCTTTACTGATAAGCATGAGGACTAAATATCCTCATGCTTTTTCCCTAGATAGGTGTCAATTTCCTTCTGGTAGTGTTGCAACTCCTTCAGGTCACGCTCATTTTGCCGCTGTTGTTCTTCAAGGTTATGCATGTTCTGTTTAGCCTGTTCCAGTAGTTTTTGTAGGATTTGGATGTTGGAATTCTCGGTATACCGGATGCCGTACCTGTCGTGCAGGTTCTTTTGTATCTCCTGCATGCGTCTGGCGTTCTGCACATTTTACCATTTCTGAAAGCCAACGGTATCCCGTGATACATCACCAGAGAAGTCACACATGGACGAGATTTTCAATCGACTTTTATCCAGTTTTTTTCACCGGGCGACATGGCATCATAAGCAGCTTTTCGCTTTTCTTTTCGTTCTTCCGCTTTTTTCTTTTGTGTTTTCAGATAGTCCTGTCGTCTCGAAATTCTCTTTTTTATGTTGTCATCGGTATAGAATGAACCGAGAGAGTAGCCACGATGAAAACGTTGTTCAACCGAAAATCGGTATTTTGTAACCGTTCCGTATTTCTTTGAGTTTCCGGTTTCAATTATAATATTCTGTGCTTTTAGTCGATTGATATAATCCTCAAATGAAACAGCTTCCATAAGAAGCTCCTTCAGTTCACACTGGATGACGGCACAGGCACAGACAGAACCATCCTCTCAGGAATCCATGCATTCTATGAGCCAGAGGAGTTAGTCGGCAAGACACTTATTGCAATAACAAACCTTCCACCTAGAAAGATGATGGGAATCGATTCATGCGGTATATATGAAAAAGGACCCCAGATTAGAAGTACACACTTCAGATTTGGGGTTCTCTTTTGGTGTGAGAGACGGATCAAAATCCATGATCGTAGGCATGAACAAGTCCGGTAAGTATGGCGCTGAGCTCAAGTTTTCTGTTAAGTCCATGGACGTAATGAAGGTCATGGTGAAGAGCGATTCCAAGAGCTCCAACGATGCACTCAAGGGCACGATGGCGCAGATAAAAGGTGAGGACTACACCGATCTGCAGGCGGATGCCCCCGATATCAAGGAGACAAATACGATAATGGAGAGTCTGGATGCGATAGAGAATCTTAAGGCGGATTTCACGGTATCGGATTACTACAGCGTGTATTATTATACTGAGAGACGGCATTTCTCAGCTTTTGCTGGGAGTGCCGTCTTTCTGAATATAAGCCGCAGTTAATTCACAAAACACTTTCACAGAAAGTCAAATTCAGTTCGCAGAATATCAAATGTAATTGATATTCTGCGAACTGGAGGGTATAATATGCGGTATCTTTGGGGTAGATGCTTGCGGTATGTTGATGCAAGCATGTGTGTATTAAAATCGAAATGACAGGGGGAAGGGTAGATGAGAAGATTAAAGTATGTTTTACAGAGTGCGATCGCCTGCTTTGTCGTGGCCGGGGCCATGCTGGTGCTGTTCTGGGGAGCAGGAATATACAATATATATCATGAGTCACATGGAAATATATCGGATCTGTCAGAGCTGTGGTCGTATATTTCGGAACAGGGATTGATGTTTCTGATCGGATTGCTGGCTTTTGTGTCGTTCCTAGTATCCGGATTTCAGGCGAAGAAGGCCAGCGAGGCGGATAGAGCAGCTAACGGTGGGAACGAGTATGATGGTGTAGGATATGGTGATGCTGATTATTCTGGCACGATAAATGCTGGTTGCGGATATACATATGATTCAATGGACACATCTATAAAGTTAGATGAAGGTTCAGGTATGGAAAATGATAGGAATGTATATGGAAAAAACGGTATGCCATATGCGGACATCTATGGGATGACTGGAGATGCACAATTAACCAATACATATTCATTGCAGTCAGGTGCCAGAAAGATAAGCTTTGACCTGCCTCAGAGGTATAGACTGATAGATGGCGATGACAGTGATCCGGCATTTGCGGGGTTTAATGAGGAGCTTAAGCCGGAACTTGTCTATTGTTCACTTCAGGAGGCTATCGATGATGAGACGGCTGAGGATTACGTGCTGGATGAGCTGGTGGAGGATGAAGCCTGCCCGGAGGAACTGCGGACAAGGGCATATCTGAAACATGAAGTGATAGAGGGAAGACTTTATTACTATTATATATTCAAGTATAAGAAGTCCAGAAAGCAGAGACAGAAGTTTGCGGCGGCATGTGACATAGGCGGCGGGCTGTTCTATACGATAGAGACGGAGTGGATATGGCGCAAGGAGGAATTGACGATGGAAGCACTCATAGACTTTTTGAAGATACGGGTAGAGTGATTTATGACATCTACAGAACATGAGGTGATAATATGTGGACAATAAAGAGAATAGATGAGGCCGACTTCGGCTGTGAGGAGAGGCTTCCGGGGGAGCCGCTTATGGTGCTGGTGAGTCTGGAGTGTGACGATGGAAGGATGCTTCAGCTTGAGGTGGCTGACAACTGGCTGACCATGCAGGAGCTTGACGAGGGCGATGAGTGGCCGGATGATCCGGACGAACCGGATGAAGAAGATGCGAAAAGCGCAAAGCAGGTGCAGTGGATGGAGAGTTATCTGGATGCTCTGGAGGAGCTGGAATAAGAGTGAAAATAATAAGAATATCGACAAAACCGCCATATCATAAGCGATATTGGCGGTTTTGGTGCGTCTGGAATTACTTTTTGCCATATACTTTAGGATAATATGTTGTTATAACGAAAAGAATGGTCGTGTGAATTTTGTCGATGTTTGGTTTGCAGGCAACTGCGTGTGGGAGAGAATTAATGTTTGGATTGTTTGAAATGAAATATATGAATATATGCCTTGTGGCAGGAGTTATACTGGAACTTATAGCTCTTGTCGCAATACTTAATCTTTATATTAATATAAGGAGAAGGGAAAGAAGGCAGAAGAATAGAGAAGATGGAGCAGGACTTTATGATCGTGCGGTATGTGCCGGAACGGATGAGGCGCATATGCTGGTGCGGCGGGAGGACATAAGTGCGGTAAGCCAGCTTATGGATCAGAAGGTATACAGACAGTTGAGAAAGAAATATGAGGGCTGGGACAGACAGGAGAATCTGGAGTTTGATGCACGTGTTGCAGGCAGAGACGGCAGATGGCTCCGCATAATAGTAGTCCCAGATGGCACGGACGGCTGTGATCTCTTTATATTCAGAGATATAACGGAGGACAGAGGCAGGCTTGAAAGTCCATATTCTTTATGATGGAATTATATGGATGCAAGGCCGGGCAGAGCTCAGAACCCTGTATATATTTGCCGATAAGCTATACAATGCGAGAAAATCTGTGGGATTTGTCAAGAGACTAAGGATCAGGTATGGCGTGTAAGCCGTGCCGGGAAAACAAATATTTATACATTTGTCAGCGACAGATATGTCCGTGGATGGACATGTCTGCCGCTGTTTTTTGTTTTACTTAAAGATATCTTAAAGATTCGCCTCATTGAAACTTAAAGGGATGGCGGCTATAATCAGCAGGTGTAGTGAGAAGCTGCAGTGCGGATTACGCTGATGGATTGAGAAAGTGTAACCATATTGTAATAACTCTTACATATAATTAAGTCTGTTGAATGTATATTAAGTTGAACTGGCAGAAAGGCTTGGCATATAATCTATTCGATTTTGGAAGAAAGAAAAAGGTGGTTAAACGAGGTGGTAAATATTGAAAAATATATTGGAATTTATAGAGAATTCGGCTTTAAAATATCCAGACAAGCTGGCAGTTGCAGATGAGGAAGGCGGACTCACATATGGTCAGATGGAGAGGCTTTCCAGACAGATCGGTGCATGGATATATGAGAAGACAGATGGCGTGAGGAATAAGCCTGTTGCCGTGTTGCTGGACAAAAAGCCTGGGAGTGTGGCTGCCTATATGGGAGTTGTCTACAGTGGCAATTTCTATGTGGTACTGGATGCGGAGATGCCGGCGTCCAGAGCCGAGTCGATACTCGGAACGCTGAATCCGGTTGCAGTCGTGACTGACATCGGGCATATGGAGAAGGCACTGGAGCTTTACAGAAATGGCGTGGATGAAGATGGATGCCAGGGACAGGAAGGCGAGAACAAAGAGGTATTCAGGATATTAAATCTTGACGAGCTGGACACAGGTGCAGATCAGTCGGTGTTGGATGCGGTCAGAAGCAGGGCGATAGACACGGATCCCGTGTATGCGCTTTTCACATCGGGCTCGACCGGAGTTCCAAAGGGCGCTGTGGTATCACACAGGAATGTGATATCCTATACCTATTGGTACACGGAGGCATTTGGTATAGACGAGAGTACGATATTCGGAAGCCAGACACCGTTCTACTTCAGCATGTCGGTGTCAGATCTCTACAGCACTCTTAAAAATGGTGCCACGCTGTACATCATACCGAAGGCGTATTTCACCTTCCCTATGAAGCTGATGGAGTTCATGAATACATACAGGATCAACACGATATACTGGGTGCCATCGGCACTGCAGATCGTTGCAAATTACAAGCTGTTCCAGTACGCCCAGCTTCCCGAGCTGAAGAAGGTGCTGTTTGCCGGAGAGGTGATGCCGACAAAGCCGCTGAATTACTGGATACAGAATCTTCCGGATGCCATGTATGCAAATCTGTTCGGCCCAACAGAGACGACCGACATATGTACGTATTACGTGGTGGACAGAGTATTTGCCGATGACGAGCCGCTGCCGATGGGACATGCGTGCAACAACTGTGATGTGTTTGTTCTTGATGAGAACGGCAGGGAGGTGTCACCGGAGATCGATCTTGAGACGGGCTTCAGCCGTGAGGGTGAGCTCTATGCCAGAGGTTCATTTGTGGCGCTGGGCTACTTCGGAAATGCGGAGAAGACGAGAGAGGCATTTGTCCAGAATCCGCTGAATCCGTACTATCCAGAGCTGGTCTACAAGACCGGTGATCTGGTGAAGTACAACAGATACGGCGAGCTGGTCTATGTGTGCCGTAAGGATTACCAGATCAAGCACATGGGTTACCGCATAGAGCTCGGCGAGATCGAGGCGGCAGCGGGAGCCATAGACGGTATCAGAAGCTTTGCCTGCATATATGATGATGCGGCTGACAAGATCGTGTTCATCTACGAGGGCAAGAAGAAGGACGAGACGGAGCTGCTTAAGGCGTTTCAGGAGAGGGTCCCACACTACATGGAGCCGAACCGTTTTGTCAGGGTGACAAGCATGCCCCACAATGCAAATGGCAAGATAGACAGGAAGAGGCTGAAGGCGGAATACGCGCAGCATGTGTGACAATTTTATTGATAAGGAGATAAGAGATTATGGAAGAATTATTAAAGATTTTGAATGAGGTAAAACCTGGAGTTGATTATGAGAACGAGACAGATCTTATAGGACATGGCGTGCTGGATTCCATCACGATGGTTACGCTGGTGCTTCAGCTCAGCGACGAGTTTGACGTAGACATTTCCCCTGTTGATATCACACCGGAGAACTTCAAGACAGTCCAGACCATATACGATATGATCCAGAGACTTGAAGACGAGTAAGAGCAGATATAGATATTGGAAGATGACGGGGACTGACTGTCGTCAAAAAATACTGGAGGAGTGAGAAATATGTCATATACGTCGATATCGTATCTGGTATTTATATTGCTCGGAGCGTTTATAGTGTACAATATAGTGCCGCTGAAGCACAGATGGAAGGTCCTGCTGGCATTCAGCTATCTGTTTTATTTTATCAATTCAGGCAGATATATCATATTTATCCTGTTCGGGTCGTTGACCATATATGTGGGCGGCCTGCTTATAAACAAGATAGATGATGGCTGCAGCATGGCAAGGAAAGCTCTGCCAAAGGAAAGCAAAAAAGAGTACAAGGCACTTATCGGATGGCAGAAAAAGTGCGTGTGCGTATGCGTGGTGCTTGTGAATGTAGGAATTCTGGTATTCCTGAAATATTCGGTATTCCTTGGACAGGTATTTACAGATGTGCTTGGACTCATACACATAAATGTAGAGAATCCGATGTATCAGAGGATGATGCCGCTTGGAATCTCGTTCTACACACTGTCTGCGGTGAGTTACATAGTGGACGTGTACAGAGGCAAATACAGGGCATCGGACAAGTTTGGCAAGGTTGCACTTTTCCTTGCATTTTTCCCGCACATTGTTGAGGGACCTATAGCCAGGTTCGATCTTGTTGGAGAGCAGATGTATGAGGGGCACAGGTTCAGTTATGAGAACATGACCATGGGACTCCAGCTTATACTGTGGGGCTTCTTCAAGAAGATAGTTATTGCAGATCGCGCAAATATGTATGTGAACCAGATATTTGACAATTACGCAAGCTACACAGGACTTCCGATAGTAGTGGGAATGCTGCTCTACACATTACAGCTCTATGCGGAATTCTCAGGCTGTATGGATATAGTAAGGGGAAGTGCCCAGATGTTCGGAATAGGACTCTCAGAGAACTTCAACCAGCCGTTTATATCAAAGACGGTCAGTGAGTTCTGGAGAAGGTGGCATATGACTCTCGGTGCATGGTTCAAGGACTATGTGTTCTATTCAGTTTCACTGTCCAAGCCATTTGTGAAGCTGAGTAAGAAGACCAGGGAACATATGAATACTTTCTTCGCGACATTTGTTCCTATGTCTATAGCGATGTTCATAGTATGGTTTGGAACGGGTATTTGGCACGGCGCAAGCTGGAAGTACGTCATGTATGGTCTTTATTACTGGGCTATCATGGTAATCGGACTTCTCATGGAGCCTCTTTTCAAGAAGCTGTATGGGAAAATGAATGTTGACCGCCAGGGAAAGGTATACAGACTGCTTCAGGTTGTCAGGACCTTCATTTTTGTGAATGTGGGAATGCTCATGTTCAGGGCTGATGATCTGACAGCATTTGGACACATGTTTGTGTCCATGTTCAGAGGATTTACATTTGCGGATCTGACAAATGGAACTTTGCTTGGAATGAAGCTTGACATGGCAGATTTTGCAGTGCTGGCAGTGGGCGCGCTCATTCTGTTCCTGGTTGGACTTTGCAAGGAGAAGGGACATCAGATAAGAGCAGAGCTTGCCACGAAGAATATAGCCCTCAGATGGGCAGTTTACTATGTGCTGCTGTTTGGAGTGATCATACTCGGAGCATATGGCAAGGGCTATGAGGTGGCTGGATTTATATATGCACAGTTTTAGAGGTGATTTATCTATGAAGAAAAGTGGACGTAATATAATAAAATCCATAGCATTTGCCCTGGTGGCCGTGATGATCATGGGAGTGCTGGGAGCTGCGTTTACTCCGAAGCGGAGCGATCCGGGAAGCGGAATAACCAACTCGAATGCAAGGGGCTTCTATGGAGAACCGAAGAATTCGATAGACGTACTGGTGCTTGGAGACAGCAATGCCTACAGTGCATGTTCTCCGATGTATATATGGAACAAATATGGAATTCCAACATATGTGGCGGCTGAGGGATTCCAGAATGTGACCGGGGCATCCAACCTTCTGGATGAAGTGCTCACATGTCAGAAGCCAAAGCTGGTGGTGTTTGATGTGAATATGCTCTGGACAGGAAAGACGACATTGAAAAAGGTTGAGAACAACCTGAAGAATCTGGCATATAAGTATCTGCCTCTTGCACAGTACCACAACAGGTGGAAGAGCATGAGTGTTTCGGACATGTTCGGTGCCAGGGACTACACATACAGATCAGCCTCAAGAGGACAGTATCTCAGCATGGAGGTCAAGCCGTTTTCAGGCCAGAGCAAGATGGTGGAAACCAAGGCTGTTGAGGACATACCGGAGGTATCAAAGATACTGCTCGATAAGCTTATAGACAAGTGTGAGAAGAATGGAATCAAGATCATGTTCATGGAGACTCCGACGGCGAAGTCATGGAATTATGCAAGACACAATGCCATGGTTAAGTATGCTAAAGCCAAGAATATTGAATTTGTCGATATGAATACGCTCAAGGGTGATTATGCGATTGACTGGAGCACCGACACGAGGGATGGCGGAAGACATCTCAACTGTAAGGGCGCAGAGAAGGTAAGCGCCTATCTTGGAAAATATATTTCAGAGAATTATTCTTTTAAGGATAAGAGACATTCAGAAAAGTATGCGGATTGGAATAATGACTATCTGGATTATGTGAAGTATATGTCCGGAGAGACTGTGTCGCTGGAGGCACAGCAATCCGAGGGAACGGTATCCAACAACTAAATATAAAATATATAAGTGGACGGAGGATAGAATCCCCCGTCCACTTTATTTTTTATTTTACTGTAACTTTGCATCTGGCAGATATATTGCCGGAAGTATATGTCTTTTTCTCAGTGCTGTTTGAAGGTGTGAAAGTTTATTTCTGCACGGCAAGGGACAAGGATTTTTACGCGCAGCTTATGCGTGATGGAAATGTTGCGGTGACGGGCATGAACAGAGAATATCAGATGATAAGGCTGAGCGGAAAGGCGCACAGGCTGGATGATCAGAAGCTGTGGATCGACAGGATATTTGCGGAGAATCCATCTATGAACAGTGTGTACCCGGATGACAGCAGATATGTGCTTGAGCCGTTCTATTGATACAGGATGAATACCTGACACAGGTAAATGATGAGAAAGGCATAGTAAACGCTGCAAACAGCGGTATGACTGGATGTTATGTGCCATGCCACAATTGTATCGATAACTGTATCCACGCTGCCCTGTCTGCGGAGGTTCTATGGACATGAACCTCCGCAAGGATGGTTATTTTGTCCAGGACAGCGCCTGGTATGAGGCAGAGCGGTGCTTCGGTGATTTTGTCTCCAGATCCCTGGACAGGAAGCTTGTGCTCCTTGAGCTGGGGGTTGGATTTAACACGCCAACCATAATCCGATTTCCTTTTGAAAAGCTGACACGAGAACACGATAACATAACCCTTGTCAGGTTAAATCTCGATCAGGCTGTGCTTCCAGAAAGTATTGGGAACAGAGCTATAGGGATAAATGCGGATATGGCGGGGAGTATAAGTGATATACTCAACGTTTCAGTATCGCATCCATATCCTGCTCAGGAGCAGTGATCGGGTTTAGCTTATAATTTTCCACCAGATATTTAATCACGGTCTCAGACATGAACGCAGGCAGTGTCGGGCCGATATACATGTTGCGCACGCCCAGCGACAGCAGGGTGAGAAGTATGCAGACAGCCTTCTGCTCATACCATGACAGGACAAGGGTGAGTGGGAGGTCGTTTATGCTGCAATGAAATGCATCAGCCAGAGCCAAAGCAACCTTGATGGCACTGTAGGAGTCATTGCACTGTCCCATGTCGAGTATTCTAGGAATCCCGTCAATTTCGCCGAGGTCGAGATCGTTGAAACGGTATTTGCCGCAGGCGAGGGTGAGGACAAGGGTGTCCATCGGAGTCTGCTTTACGAATTCGGTGTAATAGTTGCGTCCCGGATGTGCGCCGTCGCAGCCGCCAACGAGGAAAATGTGTTTGATATGACCAGCCTTGATTGCATCTATGATCTTGCCAGCCTGTGACAGAACTGCGCTGTGGCCAAATCCGGTCGTCAGCATATGGCCGCCGTTTATGCCGCTCATGCTCCTGTCGTGTTCATAGCCGCCAAGCTTCTGTGCGTGCTTGATCAGAGGGGTAAAATCTTTCTTCCCTGCTCTTGTACCTGAGATGTGAACCATGCCGTCATAACCCACGACTGATGTGGTGTAGATCCTGTCCTTGTAGCTCGGCCTTGGCGGCATGAGACAGTTGGTGGTAAAGAGCACCGGCGCGGGTATATTTTCGAATTCTGTCTGCTGGCTCTGCCATGCGGTTCCGAAATTGCCCGCCAGATTATGGTATTTGTTAAGCTCCGGATAGCCGTGCGCAGGCAGCATCTCGCAGTGGGTATATACATTTACTCCTGTCTTTTCAGTCTGCTCAAGGAGCTGTGACAGGTCGTTCAGGTCGTGACCGGAGACCACGATAAATGGCCCTTTTTTGATGTCAACATTTACTCTCGTAGGCACAGGATTGCCAAATGATTCAGTGTTGGCTTTGTCCAGCAGCTCCATGCATTTGAAATTGACCTGGCCAAATTCCATGATGAGTTCTATCCATTCGGTGACGCTGTGCTCCCTGTTAACCTCGCACAGTCCCTTGTAGAACCACTTCAGAACCTCATTATCTGTGTAGCCGAGATTCATGGCGTGATGGGCGTATGCCGCCATACCCTTGAGTCCAAACAGCAGGGTGGAACGCAAGGACACTATATCCGTGTCACCATCCCATAGGTCGATTACCTGTATCTTTTCAGCCTCAGATCTGCTGATCTTGTTCTGCTCGTTTTTAACCCTTCCCATAAATTCTTTTATTGCATTGTCGTCAAAGTTTACATTTGTCAGGGTTGTGAAAAGACCGTCTATGATAAGTCTGTCGGCGACCGCGCTGTGTTTATTCTCATTTTTTGAGAGTTCTGCAAGTTTTATAAGCTCACACACAAGCTCGTCCTGTAGATTAGATGTGGATGGCTGCTTGCCGCACACTCCGGTATTGATACATGCGGATCCCCCCGCTGTCTGCTGACACTGAAAACAAAACATATTTGACATGTACTGTATACCTCCTGAAATTATGAATCTATCTGAAAAAACTGGTGACTGCCTGGCAGTCTATGGATTTTCTTCTAAATAGAGTATGGACAGTGAACAGGAGTTTTATACGCAAATTTGCTAAAGTATATCTGTGAAATATAAAAAAGAATACAAAAAATCGGTGCGACGGGATTCGAACCCACGACCTCTTCGTCCCGAACGAAGCGCTCTACCAAGCTGAGCCACGCACCGATAGTGTTTATCAACACTGCCATAATAGTATAAGAAGATTCAGGAAAAAATGCAAGGAGTTTTCTAAATAATTTGGCATTAAATTCACCAAGAGATTTTCCTGGCAATTTATCTTCAGGGTATCCGAAAAGTTCTTTTATGGAACAGAAAATCTATCAATGGCAGAGTAATAACCAGAAAGTAGTTGATATGAGGATAAAGCGCAGGCGGTGATGTACAGAATGAACGCCGCCTGAAATAGAAGGAGACGATAGCTCATGAAGATACTTATTACTACGGACTGGTATGAACCTGTTATAAATGGTGTTGTGACATCAGTTGTCAATCTGTCAAATGAACTCAAGAAAAGAGGGCATGAGTTACTATCTAGATGACAAAAAACTAAAAAAATATGCTTTATTTAAAAATACAGTTGACAATGCTATGATACTAGTGTACTATTCAACTAGTACAGCGATACAGAAGAGCTAGACAACATACAAGGAGGAGGTGTGTGATGGAATTTAAGACGAATATCCCCATATATCTTCAGGTCATAGAGGATATAAAGCAGAAGATCATAGCGGGCACACTGCCTTTGGGATCTAAGCTTCCGTCATCAAGAGAACTTGCCATAGAATACCAGATAAATCCGAATACTGCAGCGAGGATTTACAGCGAGATGGAGTCTATGGGGTTGTCCTATACCAGACGTGGAATAGGAACATTTGTGACGGAGGATGACAGGGTCATAGACGACCTGAAAAAGGAAAGAATAGAGGAAATCATACAGAGCTTTGATGAACAGCTCACCGGTATGGGATTTTCACACGATGAGATCCTTGAACTGCTAAAAGAACACTTCGGGAAGTAAAAAGGAATAAAAAAGAAGGGAAATGATACAATGTTAAAATGCGAACATCTTGTTAAGAAGTATATCACCACCACAGCGATATCTGACCTGTCACTGGAGATTGAGCCGGGACACATATATGCGCTGCTCGGTCCGAATGGAAGTGGAAAGTCAACACTTATGAAGATCATAGCCGGTCTGGTCAAGCCGGATTCAGGAACTATCACAATAGATGGAGTGCCTATGACATACAGGTCAAAGAAAGACATAGCGTATATGCCGACGGAGGCTTTCTTCTTCGGATATATGAACTGTAAAGACATAGGAAAGTATTACAAAGATTTCTTTGATGACTTTGACTATGACAAATACATGGGATTGCTTGCTGAGATGGAGCTGAATCCAGATCAGAAGGCGAAGAGCATGTCTTCAGGAATGCTGGCAAAGCTCAAGATAGCGGTTACTCTGTCCAGAGACAGCAGGATAGTTATGCTTGATGAACCACTGAACGGAATAGACATCATAGCGAGGGAGAAGATCATCAGCACGATTGTCCGGAATATATCGGATGACACAGCCGTGCTCATGTCCAGCCACCTTGTGGATGAGCTTGAGAGGATCGTGGATCACGCATTCTTTATCAAGAATGGCACCTGTGTGCTTCAGGGAGATGCAGAGGAACTGCGAGTGAGCAGGGGCAAGTCGATAGTTGATATGTATAAGGAAATATATGCATAGTTAGATGAAGGAGAGATAGATATTATGTTAAAGATGATGAAATATGAATACAGACGTGGAATATTTCCACTCCTGGTGGTTATAACGGCTCTTGCGGCAGCAGAATTGCTGTTCCTGATTGGAATATTTGCAGAAAAAGATCTGCTAACTGGACTTGGTATCACCTTCCTTGTGCTGGGAGGCTGGGCTTCGTTTATGTTCGTCTTGATATATGGTGTGATAATATACAGTCAGGATCTGAAGAACAAGACTGGGTATATGGTGTTTATGACGCCAATTTCAAATTACAAGATTATCGGGGCAAAGCTGCTTTCAATCCTGCTCACCGGTGCGACACTCGTGGCCTTTCTTGGACTGCTTATAGTTGTTGATTATAACCTGCTTAAGTCACATAACGGCGGTGTAGCTGGTGCTGAGATTGTGCTGGATGAAATTCTGGGGACAAGAGGATTATCAATAGGAAGTGTCATTGCAAATGTTGCAGGGCTTATAGCAATAGCACTTATTCAATTCTATACAATGATCACTATAGCGTACCTTGCAGTGTCACTGTCTTCAACAGTACTTCAGAACAAGAAGATAAAGGGTGTTGTCAGCTTTATACTTTTTGTGGCTCTTTATGTGCTGGTGAGCTACATAGCATACAAGCTTCCGCACCTTGGGAAGAACGTGCAGGTGGAGACTATGCTTGACGCGATGTATAAGAACATACCGCAGCTTATTCTCTATGTTGTATGCATGATCGGCAGTTATATAGGAAGTGCGACACTGCTTACTAAGAAGATCAGCTTATAATGTAATGAGAGGAATGCATTAAGATGGCAGTAGATATGAGGAATGGTGATGTGATGAAATGGTTTAGATACCTGGTTACAGGAGTCTGCACAGGAGTCATAGTAGTGCTCCTTGTACCTGTGGCTGTGTGTGGGATCTGTGCATATGGTGTGTGGCGGCTGCTCAATATGGTAACAGGCGGAAATAAAGAGCCACGCAGGACGATGATAAAGCAGAATTTATAAATGTATATTTTTAATCAACAAGATAACCCGGAGTGAGAAAATGTCTCACTCCGGGTTATTGACGTTCGGGGAGGAATCATGTAGTATTTTCACTAGAGTTAGACAAGGCTAACCAAACCTATTTGCCACAAGGAGGTTTTGTATGAGTGAAAATACATGGGAGATCATGAAGGGCATGGAGCTCGGTGACGTGGAACTTCAGATGGCACTTCAATGTGCACCGGTGATAACGGGTGTCAAGGTGTCAAATCTGCTGAACATAGAACTCAGCGGATATCGTCAGATGGTGGAGATACTGAAGGACAGTGATATATGTATGTACACACTGGGAGCAACCTGTGGCAGGGTAAATGTATTTATCTACAATGCGGCAAAGCTCAGGGCATTTGTTCAGAGGGATGATGTGCAAAGACTTATGTCTGAGCTGGGATATGCGGACATGGAGCTTTCTGAGATACTTGCGGTGTTTCGTGAAAAATATCAGCAGTACTTAAAGAGCAGAGGAAGATTTACCTCAAAACAACCGGCACATGAAGATCAGGCTTGTGGCGATGGATCTCTTGGCAAGGAGTGGTTCCCACACGAGATGGGCTTGTTGCTGGGATACCCGCCAGAGGATGTGGAGGGATTTATTCTGCAGAACGGAAGAAATGCACTTTGCTCCGGTTATTGGAAGGTATATGAGGATGCTGAATCAAAGCGGAGAACATTTCATATATTTGAATGTGCGGAAGAGAGACTTATTCAATTTCTTTCAAATGGACTGCATATGAGGGATATCATGGGGATGTACACGGTGAGCAGAAACGCGGCGTAGAAGTATATGGAAAGATGCAGATAAACACAGTTTACAAGGATGTATAGGGAAAGCCCCCTTTTACATATAATTTCATAAGGAGGATTATTATGAGCAAAATTAATATCGTATTCTGGACACAGGGCGGAAATACACAGATGATGGCGGAGGCTATCGCGGATGGCGTGAGAGATGCCGGAAAGGAAGCGGAGGTAGTATTTGTAAGCAGCATCACACCGGATGCACTCAAGGATGAACCAGTATTTGCACTTGGATGCCCGGCTATGGGAGCTGAGGTGCTTGAGGAGGCTGAGATGGAGCCATTTGTTGCTGAGGTTGAGGGATTTGCTTCAGGCAAGAAGATCGCACTCTTCGGTTCATACGGCTGGGGAGATGGCGAGTGGATGCGCGACTGGGAGGCGAGAATGCAGTCAGCAGGCGCAGAACTCGTAGGCGGAGCCGGACTTATGTGTCATGAGACACCTGACGCAGAAGGCCTTGAGGAGTGTAGGGAGCTTGGACGCCAGCTGGCAAATGCGTAGGCGACGGACGGCACTCAGATAAAATAACCATATATATGCAGTCACGTTCGGCAACTGTCGCTTTAACTTGCTTCTATCTGCACGCATCTCCGACCGCGATAAGGACGTTGCGGATCTCCGATGCGGCAAGAAGCGTTGAAGCTCGGTTGCCGTCACTACCGACTGGCATATATATGGTTATTTTTTATCTACGTGCCTGGTCGTGGGGATATAAAAAGAGCCGCTTGAGAAAATCTGTAATTTGAATGTGATTCTCTCAGGCGGTTCTTTTTTGTGTTGAAATTGTTCTTAGTGTCCTGCATACTGGGCGTTATGGCTGCCGTGGCGCCTGATGTGATTGGTTATGTATGGTGCGATGGCGATGTGCTTGTCCATGACATTTCCAACTATGGCGATTCCCTTGCCCATGGTGAATGCAGCAAGAACTGTTCCGATTCCAGCCATAATTCCTTTATAATGATTGCGAAGTGTCTGGACATGTGCTCTGGACTCTTCTCCAGTTACCCACTTGGAATCTCCAGTATAGCAGGCAATCTTACCGTCCATAGTCATCGCATACTTCATTGCAACATAAGGCGTTCCTGTACTGATATAATGGAAAAACACATGATTCATGGCATCACATTCTTCCTTGAGGAAATGTGGGATAACTTCGATTCCTTTTTCACGAAGAAGCTTAAATCCCTTACCGGATACCAGCGGATTCGGATCATCAGAACCAACGACAACTCTTGCAATCTTCTCCTCAATAATTGCTTCTGTACAAGGAGGTGTCTTTCCGTAATGGCAG
>ERZ779875.875-NODE-875-length-23072-cov-288.690881_pt1 | contig 23072 bp, 11 predicted proteins | sample MGYA00511246_ERZ779875 | MGnify/ENA primary metagenome ERZ779875 (study PRJEB29588, sample SAMEA2155093) | human gut metagenome | biome: human gut; feature: human-associated habitat; material: faeces | place: Denmark | collected 2008/2010 ... | reverse complement strand
CATAGAGTTGGATGATAGGGGAAAGGGTTTGGTAGATTGGAAGGAAGTTTTTTAAGGTAACGGAGTTAAAAGGAAGGAACAGATAAGCTCTCACGCAGATTCCTCAGATTTTTGAATCAACTTTCTTAGATAAATCCTTGTTGGTTTCAAAATAAAAACGTAATTTTGCATAAGATATCCTGCATTGGGCAATCTGAAAGATAGCTTTCATTGCGCTCGATAGTGCTGTCTTTGCATAAGAATTTAGAAAACAAACGATAATGGAACAGGTAGAAGAAAGATATATTAGTTTGCTAACCGACTTTGGTTTCAAGCGAATTTTTGGATCGGCTCCCAATAAGGATTTGCTGATTTGTTTTCTCAACAGCTTGTTTAATGGCAAACAGGTTGTGAAGGACGTGTCGTATCTGAACCCGGAGCATGTGGGCGATGTCTACACCGACCGCAGAGCCATCTTTGATGTATATTGTGAGGGCGAAAACGGAGAGAAGTTCATCGTTGAGATGCAGAACGCTTATCAGACGTATTTCAAGGACCGCTCCCTGTTCTATTCCACATTTCCTATTCGAGAACAGGCACCCAAGGGGGATGACTGGGATTTCAAACTGAATCATGTCTATACCGTTGCGTTGCTCAATTTCAGCATGAACGACGATGCCTTCGACAAGGAAAAAATCCGCCATCATGTGCAGTTGTGCGACACAGCTACTCACAAGGTCTTTTATGACAAGCTTGAGTTCATTTATGTCGAGATTGCGAAGTTCGATAAGAAGCTGGATGAGTTGCAGACGCTTTACGAAAAGTGGCTCTATGCACTGAAGAACCTCTATAAGCTTAGTCAACGACCTAAAGAATTGTGCGACAAGGTTTTCGACCGCCTCTTCGAGGAAGCAGAGATAGCCAAGTTTTCTCCGTTGGAAATGCGGGAGTATGAAGCCAGTAAAAAGGCTTATCGTGACATTAAGAATTCCGTGGATACAGCCAAACGCGAAGGAATCGCTGAAGGCATGAAGCAAGGCATGGAGAAGGGCATGAAGCAAGGCATGGAGAAGGGCATGAAGCAAGGCATGGAGCAGCGAAGCTTTGAGATTGCCAGAAAGATGCTGGCAAAGGGAATGGATGCTGCGTCGGTGATGGAAATTACTGGTCTGTCGGCGGAGCAGATGCAGCAGCTGAAAGCTTAATGACTAACAGAGATTTCTCGGTAAGTCATTGAGACATCTCTGTGACTTGCCGAGATGTACTAACTTCCTTACATGCGTACCTTTTGATATGAATGCCAGTGTAATCGTTTGCACAGATATTTGCGCAAAAAATACCTTGTATTCGTACCTTTGCTTTTACATTTTTTATATATTTGCAGCGAAAAAGAAAAGTGAACCAATAAAATCGCCTACGGGCGTTGCAGGAAAGGACTGCAATTCTTTAAACGGAAATATTGAGCAAAGGAAAATTGTTGTTTCTAACTAACTTATTATTCTTTCAATTAAGAACAATGTAGTTATCCATTCCGATGGAATTTCTTGGTTTTGGAAAACAAGGAAAGTAAAACCTACAGGAAATGACGAGTTAACTAAAAGCTAAACATAAAGTTTAAAACTATAAAAATATGAAGAAAAGATTTACACTAATGATGATGGTGTTATGCATCTTAATGAGCATACCACTGAAAATGATGGCTAAAACTGTCACTATCAGCTACATCGATGATGAGAACTGGGGTCAAATTTGGGCTTATGTTTATAGTGATGGTGGACAAATAGGTCCCGACTGGGGAGGAACTCAGTGTAATACTATTACGACGAATGCTGACGGACAAAGAGTGGCTACGTGGACTTTCAATTTGGATGATAATTTAGCTTCTAATGCCTACGTTGTATTCAATAATGGAAAAGGTAATGGTAAACAGTATCCTGCAAAAGGTGTAAAATGGATTATAGAAGATGGTGCCTCCTATAACAAAAATGGTAAAATAACTTCTTCAGGAAGCGGTAGCGGCACTGGTAGCGGTGGTGACAGCGGCAGCGCAACCGAGAAGTGGGATACAGAGACTGTCAATCGCCTTAAAGGTCGTGTTTACTCTCAGGGATTCTATCTCGCTGGTAACTTCTTCAGCTTTCAACCGAAAAATGGTGATAATCAAATAACTTATGATGATGCTGTGTTCAAGTTCCAGCAGCAGAAGAATGATGCTACCATTGAAAGCGGAAAGGACTATGAAGTATATAAGGTAGAGATTCCTGCTTCTCTTAAAGCTCATGCACAGGTGATGTATGTCGATGAGTTCGGAATAACAAAAAATATCTTTGGCCCAGGAACTACAAAGGGTATCAGTAGAACTTGCCCAAATACGGATAAGTCTACAGATTGGGAAAAAGCCTCGGTTAATGCTTGTAAACTTATTACTCAAGAGAATAGCAATTATTGGAATTTTGCCAGTCGTAATGAAACGAAAGATGAATATTCTGATGGTATGTATAATCTGTATATTGCTGTCGACGCTACGACTCATGAAGTTAAGTGGTGGAAGATTGAGCATGATAGTGATAGGCGTGTAGCTTACTTTATCAATGATGCGCCAAATGCAACAGCTATGCCTGTTTATGATGCTTTCGACACTAGCCATAACTCTGATAAATTTAGTAATAAGTTCTATGCTTCTGTAAACTTTTCAGCAGAACACAATTATTATGTTATTTCAAATTATTTGAAATCTCAAGATTATGTTTCATGGACAGAACATGATTATGAAACTAAGCCGAATAGTAAAGACTATGTTTCAACAACAAACAAACTGTTTTTGCTAGGTAATGGTGGCTCAGCCTATGATCCAAGTAGTAATACCCATCTATTCTCTCCTAATGAAAAGCCAATGCCTGGTGGTGATTTAGGTAATATAGTCGTTGAATATAATCCTTCCAATGGTCGTGACGATTTTGCAAATAATGATAAACACCTTGGTTTTAGTGGTCAGGTAAAGTTGGTAAATGGAACTGTAAAAATTAAATCTGTATCTATGGTAGGTGACGCTATTCCTGGTACATTGAAAAAAGATGGCTCATGGGATTTCACCTCAAAGGCAGCAGATATGATTTACGATGACGTTGAGCAGTGCTATACGACAACTATTGTAACAACTGTTGATGATGGCAAAAAGCATTTCAGATTCGTGGGTAACCATACTGAGGACATTAACTGGTATGAGGATACAGATGGATCAGAACCAAAGAAGATGGCTAGGACGCTTTATACAGATTCCGAAAAGGAAGGACATACTGCTGATGTAAATGATCCTAATAAGGTTAATTACACTAAAAAAGATGGTGCAAAAAGCGAAGCTGCTTATCATATCATCTGGAATCGCCCTGCTGGCAGATGGACAGTACGTTTTTATTTCTATACATATAACGTTGATGGTGAGCCTGTTACTGACTACTATTATACCATTAGCCCATGCAAGGATTTGGAATTGCGCGACTGTGTGAACATTGTTTACAAGAGCGAAGATAACAAACGTGTTATTCAAAATGTGGGTGAATATAAGTTCCTCAGAACCTGGAGTGATGAAAAGGCATGGAAGGTGTCTAAGGATATAGATATTTACGTAGTAGATCAACTCTCGGCAGATAAAAAAAATAACGCAGTGACTCTCCATTTGAATCTGCTTGATTCTGAGGATAAATCTGGTAAATATAATGTCATCCCTGCTGGTTTAGGTGTTATTCTTGGTACTAAGAAGGAAGCTGCAGGCATAGAAGGTGGTGCTGTGTTCCATAAGCGTACCTCACTCACATCTTTGAATACTGTTGTTGTTCCAATGTATGAGTATAATGCTTCTGCTGATGAAGCAGCAGAACCTGCAGTAACAAGTAAGTTGCTGCCTCTCACTTATGCACGGGTAGTTCCAACTTCAGAGATAGTAGATGGTAAAGTAACTTATAACTACTTGTTTGGCGCAGGTAAAGGAAAATCTGTTGGAATAACCCCTTGTGGTGACAATGATTTCTTTATGGGTTTCTGGATTTCTAATGGTAAAGGAAACTTCTACAGCAATAGCTGCTATTTGTCTATAGACAAGGAAACTGCAGATATCTTAGGAGTTGGAACCAGAAATGATCAATTTGATCCTGTTACTCATGCAAAGAAGGTTCCTGGAGTCATATTCGACTTTGCCAATGTTGGCGGTACAACAGGTATCAACGAGGTGGTAAATCAGAGCACTAAGTTGAATGATGGTAAATACTATACCCTGAGTGGTCAGCAGGTAGAGAAGCCTACAGCAGGTGGTATCTATATCCACAACGGCAGAAAGTTCGTGGTTAAGTAAATATAAACATTGTAGAATAAGTAAGCAAAGAGTAAAATGAAAAAGAATTATATACAACCGAATGTTTCAGTAAGTTTTGTAGTTGTGGAGTCACAACTCTTAGCAGGAGGTTCGGGACCTGGTGCTCAAAAAGGACAGAATGATGATTTTATCACATTCTCTAAACAGCACGACTTCACCGACGACAGTTTTGACACAGCTTGGCCTAAGGGTAAATCACCCTGGGAAGACTGATGATTAGGCTTCATTACATTTTCAGTAAATAGTAAGAATAGGTTGAGAAAAGTGTAAAATTAATTAAAGGGTTAGTTTAATTAGTTTATTAATCGCTATTATCATTAAAGAGGGCTGCAGAGATGCAGTCCTCTTTTGTTTTGCAGAGTGTAGAATGTTAAGATATTTATGCAATCGATTGCATATTAATATTCGCAATTTTTAGCATTTATTTTACCACCTTATATATATAAAGAGTAATTTTGCAATAACAATCAAATAACTAACATAGATATTCATCACTAACTAAAAATTAAATAACCAGTCTATCAAATGAGGAAATTTACATTTAGGCTATGGGCAGTCCTTATGCTCATGTTGGTCTCCATGCAGACGATGGCTACCGATGTATTTACAGCGAATCGTACTGACTTCCGAGACGAAAGTATTTATTTCATGATGACCACTCGTTTCTACGATGGTGACACAGGAAACAATGTGCTCTGCTGGGATAACCAGTCAGAGCAGATCAAAACAAAAGATCCTTGCTGGCGAGGCGACTTCCAGGGTGTCATCGACAAGCTCGACTACATCAAGGCATTGGGTTTCACTGCCATCTGGATTACACCAGTAGTGCAGAACGCATCCGGTTATGATTACCATGGTTATCATGCCATGGATTTCCAGCATGTTGACTGCCGTTATCAGAGCAGCGATGGTAGCAAGGACGGTGACGCCATGTTCCAGGAACTCATCGACAAGGCACACGAAAAGGGTATCAAGATTATCCTCGACATCGTGCTCAACCATACCGGTAACTTCGGTGAGCAGACACTCTGCAAGGAGTTTGACCGTAATACCGACTTGGCAACTCAGGCACTCATCAATGCCTGTATGATTCCTAACGAGGAGAAGTTGGGTTCCGACTACCTTACAAGTGTCCCTTATGAGCAGTATCAGCGTCGTCTTGGCCTGTTGAAGAACGTCCGTGGTAAGAACGAGGATGTTCACAACTACTGGCACCACTTTGGTGACTTTAACTGGGACTTTCCTAACCGCTGGTGGGCTCAGATTGCAGGCGACTGCGTCGATCTGAACACCGAGAACGACTACGTAGCAGATTATCTCGTAAAGTGCTACGGCAGCTTCATCAAGATGGGTGTGGATGGTTTCCGTATCGATACATCCGGTCATATCTCACGTTTGACATTCTGCAAGCAGTTCATTCCTCAGTTTACAGCCCTCGGTAAGAAGTATGAGGACAAGCGATTGAACAAGGCTCCATTCTTCATGTATGGTGAGGTTTGCGCCCGTTACAGTGATGTCACATACCGTGGTCAGGATAACCTCTCTTGCTATTATTACACATGGCAGGCTCCACAGGCCTTGCTCGACAAATGGGATGGCAGCCAGAAATACTGGGATACACAGGTACTCTTTGATAAAGCCAATGGCGGTACAGGTGTGGATGACCATCAGATGGCTCTCTGTGAGTCAGACAATGCCCCAACACCAACAAGCGACAATACCTTTATGGTGAATGGTAAGTGGCATGAGCCAGACTATTCTCAGGCAAGTGGTTTCCATGTGATCGACTTCCCATTGCACTACAACTTCGGTAATGCTGCCGCCGCATACGGTTTGGCAAAGTCTGGTGACAAGAGATATAATGATGCTACCTATAATGTGGTATATGTGGATAGCCACGACTACGGTCCTCAGCAAACCAACGACCAATTCCGTTTCTCTGGTGATGATGCTCAGTGGGCAGAGAATCTCTCTCTGATGTTTACCTTCCGTGGTATTCCATGTCTCTATTATGGTTCTGAGGTAGGTTTCCGTCGCGGTGCTCCGATTGACAGAGGTCCTCACGGTCCTCTTTCAGAAACTGGTCGTGCTTACTTCGGTGGTTACCTCACTGGTGATGTAGAAGCATCAGATTTCGGTGACTACAAGGCAACAGGCAATGTGGCTGCTACATTGAATCATGATGTCGCTCAGCACCTCATCCGTCTGAACAAGATCCGTCAGGCTGTTCCTGCTTTGCGTAAGGGTCAGTGGACCGACGATGGTTGTACTCCTGCTGATGGCGGTATCGCCTTCAAGCGTGCTTATAAGAATGACAGCTATGCACTCGTAGCCATCAATGGTGGTGCAACATTCACAGATTGCCCTGATGGTACTTATACCGACGTGGTAACAGGCAAGACTTACACTGGTTCTACTATCACCGTTGATGCTCCTGCTACTCAGGGTCAGCTCCGTGTTCTCGTGAAGGACTGGAAGGGCGGTCAGATAGGTGAGGATGGTCCTTTCATCTATAATGAGACTCCTAAGTCTAAGTCAGAGGCTGATCAGGCTTATGATGGTCATGAGGAAGATGGTACAACATGGGTTGAGCCACAGACTAATGAGTTTGGTTTGAAGTTCTCTCAGAATGGTGGTACATTCCGCACCAATACTGTTACTGTAGAGGTAAGCCTTAGCGGTAAGGCAACTTCTGGTTGGTTCCAGGTAGAAGGTCAGGACAAGGTAGAGTTGGCTCCTGGTGAGACCAAGAAATTCACTATCGGTGAAGACATGAACTTCAAGCAGAGCAAGACTGTAACATGGTATGCTAAGAACGACAAGAGTGAGAAGAATGGTTCTGTATCCTTCACCAAGGTGGATCCTAACGCATCTATCACCGTATATGTAAAGGCAGACAATGCTCCAACTATCTATGCTTGGGTTCCTGGTACTCCAGCTAAGGAGTTGACAGGTGCATGGCACGGTCAGACCATGGATGGTCCTGAAGAGATTGGTGGTGTCAACTACTGGTACAAGACTTTCGATGGAGTAGAGAGCTTCAATGTGATTCTGAATAATGGTAATGACAAGCAGTCAAGTGACATCACTGGTATTACAGGCGATATCTACTTGGAGTATGATGGTGGTTCAAATGTCAAGACGCTCGATGCTCCTGTCAACACAACAGCCAAGGTTACTTTGAGTCCTAACGGTGGTGACTTCCAGAAGAGTGTTACCGTAACAGCTACATTGAGCGACAATGCCAAGAGCGGTTGGTATAAGATTGGCGATGGCGTGCAGGTGGCTCTTACTCCTGGTAAGCCATCAACCTTCACCCTCGGTGCTGACATGATGGAAGGCGAGAGCAAGACTGTAACTTGGAGCGCAACTAATGCAGATAACGAAACCAAGACTGGTTCTGCAACCTTCAACAAGATAAAAGAGGTAGTTATTCCTACTCCAACAGGTATCTTCGCTTACTTCCTCGCTCCTGCAGACTGGAGTAAGGTTGTCTGCTGGGCTTGGAATGGTACAGACAACTTTACCGGTGGTAACTGGCCTGGTGTAGAATGTACCAAGATCGGTGTGAAGAAGAATGGTTTGGATGTCTGGATGTGGAAGTATGATGGTGATTTGACAACTGCTCCTACTATGATCATCTTCAACAACGGCGGTGGTCAGCAGACAAAGGATTTGGAATTCGAAAACGGTGCAGTTTATAACCTTGCCGGTAAGACCAATGAGAGTGTCTCAACAGGTATCAACCAGACTGTAGCAGCTCAGAAGGCAGGCGCAGTGAAGATTTACACCCTCTCAGGTGTGAAGGTTGCCGAGGTAAGCAACGCTCAGGATGCTGAGTACATCTTGGCTCCAGGTGCTTATATTTGCAACGGTAAGAAGTTTGTGATTAAGTAACTTTTGATGATTGCAAATTGTCAATATAAATATACGTTTAGTTAATTAGGTTTTATTAAGTGCTATTAAAAGGGGATTGCAGTGATGCAGTCCTCTTTTTTTGTTTTTCTGTCTGCTGTTTGTCAAGATTTGTGTGTAATCGTTTGCACACGTTTATTCGTTCTTTTTTGCATCATATTTCCCCATCATTTATATATAATGTGTAAATTTGCATGAGTAAGCTAACAGAAGAATATTGCCAAGAGTTTTAAAGTGAAGGAATTAACAATCACATAACTAACATAGATATTCATCACTAACTAAAAATTAATAACCAGTCAATCTTATGAAGAGATTTACTACAAGGCTATGGGCAGTCCTTATGCTCATGTTGGTCTCCTTGCAGACGATGGCTACCGATGTGTTTACATCGAATCGTACTGACTTCCGAGACGAAAGTATCTATTTCATGATGACCACTCGTTTCTACGATGGTGATCCAAGTAACAATGTGCTCTGCTGGGACAACCAGGAAGCACAGAAGAGTACCAAGGACCCTTGTTGGCGAGGTGACTTCCAGGGTGTCATCGACAAGCTCGACTACATCAAGGCGTTAGGTTTCACTGCCATCTGGATTACTCCTGTCGTACAGAACGCATCCGGTTATGACTACCACGGCTATCATGCTTCGGATTTCTCCAAGGTTGATTGCCGTTATCAGAGCGGTGACGGCAAAAAGAGCGGTGACGTGATGTTCCAGGAACTCATCGACAAGGCTCACAAAAAGGGTATCAAGATTATCCTCGATATCGTGCTCAACCACACCGGTAACTTCGGTGAGGAGCATTTTTGCAAGGAGTTCGACCGTGATACCCGTCTTCGTAACCAGGCAGACATCAATGCTTGTATGATTCCTAATTTCGAAACATTGGGTAGTGACTATCCGACTCTTCAGCCAGGCTTTCAGTATCAGCGTCGTCTTGCCATGATGAAGAATACCGATGGTCAGAATCATGATCCTCACAACTACTGGCACCATTTCGGTAACTTCAACTGGGACTTACCTAATCGTTGGTGGGCTCAGATTGCAGGTGACTGTGTGGACCTCAATACTGAGAATAATACAGTGGCTGATTATCTCGTGAAGTGCTATGGCAATTTCATCAAGATGGGTGTCGATGGTTTCCGTATTGATACATCCGGTCACATCTCACGTCTTACCTTCTGCAAGCAGTTCATTCCTCAGTTTGCTGCCCTCGGTAAGCAGTACGAGAATAAGCGATTGAACAAGGCTCCATTCTTCATGTATGGTGAGGTTTGTGCCCGTTTCGGTAGTGTGCAGTACCGTGGTCAGGACAACCTTTCACCTTATTATTATACATGGAAGGCTCCACAGAACTTGATGGATCAGTTTGATGGCAGCCAGTCATATTGGGACACTCAGGAAATCTATGACAGTGGTACAGGTTATGATGCTAAACTGATGCCTCTCTGCGAGAAAGATAATGCTGATTCTCCTGAAAGCAATAATACCTTTATGCTGAATGGTGCATGGCATGAGCCAGACTATTCTCAGTCAAGCGGTTTCAATGTAATCGACTTCCCATTGCACTACAACTTCTCTAATGCAGGAAGTGCATACGGCTTGGCTAAGTCTGGTGATATGAAATACAATGATGCTACTTTCAATGTGGTATATGTAGACAGTCATGACTACGGTCCTCAGCCAAGTGATGGTATCCGTTTCGATGGTAGTGATGCTCAGTGGGCAGAGAATCTCTCTCTGATGTTTACCTTCCGTGGAATCCCATGTCTCTATTATGGTTCTGAGGTAGGTTTCCGTCGTGGTTCTGTGATTGACAAAGGTCCTAATGGTCCTCTTTCTAACACTGGTCGTGCTTACTTCGGTGGTTATATCACAGGTGATGTAGAAGCATCAGACTTCGGTGAATACACGGCTTCTGGTAACGTGGAAGCTACATTGAATCATGATTTGGCTCAGCACCTCATCCGTCTGAACAAGATTCGTCAGGCTGTTCCTGCTCTCCGTAAGGGTCAGTGGACAGACGAGGGTTGTGCTGCTAACGGTGGTATCGCCTTCAAGCGTGCTTATAAGGACAGTTATGCACTCGTAGCCCTCAATGGTGGTGCTACTTTCACAGATTGCCCAGCTGGTACTTATACAGACTTGGTAACAGGCAAGACTTACACAGGTTCTACTATCACCGTTGATGCTCCTAATAATAAGGGTCAGGTTCGCGTTCTCGTGAAAGACTGGAAGGGTGGCAAGCTCATTGAGGATGGTGCTTTCATCTACGAAACTGCTGCTCAGCATAAGGGTGGCCAGACTTATGATGGTAATGAAGAGGCTGGTACAACTTGGGTTGACGAGGCTCCTCTTCCGCCAGTAAGTGTTTCTCTTTCTCCAGCTGGTGGTTCTTTCCGTACCAATACGTTAACAGTTACTGCTGAACTCTCAGAAGATGCTTTGTCTGGTTGGTACCAGATAGAGGGTCAGGACAAGGTAGATTTGACTCCTGGTGAGGCTACCACCTTCACTATCGGTGAAGACATGAACTTCAAGGACACCAAGACTGTGACTTGGAGTGCAACAAGCTCTGAGGGCAAGGAGAAGACAGGTAAGGTTACTTATACCAAGGTAGATCCTAATGCAGCTTTCACCGTATATGTAAAGGCAGACAAGGCTCCTTACATCTACGCTTGGACAACAGGTGCTGACGAAAAGAAGTTGACAGGTGCATGGCCTGGTAAGGTAATGGACGGTCCTGAGGAGATTGATGGTGCTAAGTACTGGACTTGCTCTTTCGATGGCGTTGAGAGTTTCAATGTCGTCTTGAGTAATGGTAGCGGTGCTCAGTCTGGTAATATCACTGGTATCACAGGCGATATCTACTTGGAGTATGATGGTGGTTCAAGTGCCAAGAAGATTGACGCTCCTGTCAATACAGTTGCTACTGCCAAGGTTACTTTGAGTCCTAACGGTGGTGACTTCCAGAAGACTATCTCCGTAACTGCCACATTGAGCAACAATGCCAAGAGCGGTTGGTATAAGATTGGCGATGGCGAGCAGGTAGCTCTTACTCCTGGTAAGGCTACTACCTTCACACTCGGTGACGATATGCTGGAAGGCGAGAGCAAGACTGTAACTTGGAGTGCAACTAATGCTGAAAATGAAACCAAGACAGGTTCTGCAACCTTCAACAAGATTAAAGAGGTAGTTATTCCTACTCCAACAGGTATCTTCGCTTACTTCCTCGCTCCTTCAGACTGGAGTGATATTCATGCTTATGCTTGGAGTGATGGTCCAGTGGAATATGCTGGTGGATGGCCTGGTGTAGCATGTACCAAGATCGGTGTGAAGAAGAATGGTTTGGATGTCTGGATGTGGAAGTATGATGGCGATTTGACAACTGCTCCTACCAATATCATCTTCAACAACGGCGGTGGTCAGCAGACAAACGATTTGGTTTTCGAAAACGGTGCAGTTTATAACCGTGATGGTAAGACCAATGAGTCTATCTCAACAGGCATCAACCAGACTGTAGCAGCTCAGAAGGCAGGCGCAGTGAAGATTTACACCCTCTCAGGTGTGAAGGTTGCCGAGGTAAGCAACGCTCAGGATGCTGAGTACATCTTGGCTCCAGGTGCATATATATGCAACGGCAAGAAGTTTGTGATTAAGTAATGTTAGAATTGTAAATATATTTAAGGGTTAGTAAATTTGGTTTTATTAAGTGCTATTGTTATTAAGGAGGGTTGCAGTGATGCAACCCTCTTTTTTTGTTTTACAACCCTTCACTTTGTCAATATTTTGTGTAATCGTTTGCACACGTTTATTCGTTCTTTCCTGCATATTTTTTTCCCTCATATATAAATAATGTGTAAATTTGCATTAGTAAGCTAACTGAAGAATATTGCCAGGAGTTTTAAAATGAGAAATTAACAATCAAAACTTAGATAATGACATTTTCATCACTAACTAAAAATTAATAACCAGTCAATCTTATGAAGAGATTTACATCAAGGCTATGGGCAGTCCTTATGCTCATGTTGGTCTCCTTGCAGACGATGGCAACGGAAACGTTTAACAACGATCGTACTGACTTCCGAGACGAAAGTATTTACTTTATGATCACCACCCGTTTCTACGATGGAGATCCTAAAAACAATGTGCTCTGCTGGGACAACCAGGCAGCGCAGATTGAAACAAAAGACCCTTGCTGGCGAGGCGATTTCCAGGGCGTCATCGACAAGCTCGACTACATTAAGGCTCTTGGTTTCACAGCCATCTGGATTACTCCTGTCGTACAGAACGCATCCGGTTATGACTACCACGGCTATCATGCCATGGATTTCCAGCATGTAGACTGCCGCTATCAGAGCAGTGATGGTAAGAGCGGTGACGTGATGTTCCAGGAACTTATCGACAAAGCTCACGCCAAGGGTATCAAGATCATTCTTGACATCGTGCTCAACCACACCGGTAACTTCGGTGAGGAGAAGCTCTGCAAGCTGTTCGATCGTGACACACAACTTCGCAACCAAGCTTACATTGATGCTTGTATGACCCCTACAGAAACTTTGGGTAGTGACTACCTGACCATCCTTCCAAAAGATCAATACCAGCGTCGTCTTACCATGATGAAGAATATGAATGGTCAGAACCAGGATATTCATAACTACTGGCATCATTTCGGTATGTTCGGTTGGGATGATCCATCCCGTTGGTGGGGTCAGATTGCCGGTGACTGCGTAGACCTCAATACAGAGAACGACGAGGTAGCTAAGTATCTCGTAGATTGCTATGGTCAGTTCATCAAGATGGGTGTGGATGGTTTCCGTATCGATACCTCCGGTCATATCTCACGACTCACTTTCAACCATCAGTTCATTCCTCAGTTTGCTGCCCTCGGTAAGCAGTACGAGAATAAGCGATTGAACAAGGCTCCTTTCTTTATGTATGGTGAGGTTTGTACCCGTGGTCACGAAGCAACCTATAGAGGTCAGGCCAATCTTTCTTGCTACTTCTATACATGGAAGTCTGATGAGTCTTTGATGAATCAGTGGGATGGAAGCCAAAGCTTCTGGGACAGTCAGGTATTGCCAGAGGGTTCTGGTCCTGTCGGTCCTCAGACACTCTGCGGTAAGGAAACATTTGGTGACAAGAAGAGCGAAAATGCCAAGATGATCAATGGTGCATGGCATAAGCCAGACTATTCTGAGGCAAGTGGTTTTAATGTCATCGACTTCCCAATGCACTATAGCTACAATACAGCTAATGATGCATTCCGTGTCGCTAAAGAAGATGAACTCTATAATGATGCTACATATAATGTAGTATATGTTGACAGCCATGACTACAGTCCAGGTCCAAGCGATCTCAACCGTTTCGGTGGTACAGATGCTCAGTGGGCTGAGAACCTCTCTCTCTTGTTTACCTTCCGTGGTATTCCATGTATCTACTATGGTTCTGAGGTTGGTTTCCGTCGTGGTGTAAGAATCGACCCAGGTCCTAACGGTCCTCTTTCTGAAACTGGTCGTGCTTACTTCGGTGGTTATATCACAGGTGATGTAACAGCAACAGACTTCGGTGTGTATAAGGCTTCAGGTAACGTAGCTGCTTCTTTGAATCACGATGTAGCTCAGCACCTCATCCGTTTGAACAAGATCCGTCAGGCTGTTCCTGCGCTCCGTAAGGGTCAGTGGACAACAGATGGCTGTAAGGCAACAGGTAAGAATGGTATCGCCTTCAAGCGTGCTACCGAGAATTGCTATGCGCTCGTAGCCCTCAATGGTGGTGCTACCTTCACAGATTGCCCAGCTGGTACTTATACCGATGTGGTAACTGGTAAGACTTATGAAGGTTCTACTATCACCGTGGAAGCTCCTTCTACTCAGGGTCAGCTCCGTGTTCTCGTAAAGGACTGGAAGGGTGGCAAGATCGGTGAGGATGGTGCTTTCATCTACGATACTACAGCTAAGTCTCTGGACGGTCAGGCTTATGATGGTAATGAGGAGGCTGGTACAATTTGGAACGAGCAGGGTCCTATTCAGCCAGCAAGCGTTTCATTCTCACAGGCTGGTGGATCATTCCGTACTGAGACTATTAACCTGACAGTTACTCTCTCTGAAGACGCTAAGTCTGGTTGGTATCAGATACAAGGTCAGGATAAGGTGAACTTGACTCCTGGTGTGAGCGAGAACCTTACCATTGGCGAAGGTATGAACTTTGGCGACACCAAGACTATTGAGTGGAGCGCAGAGGCCCAGGACGGTAAAGTAAAGAGTGGTAGCTTGACCTTCAAGAAGGTGGATCCTAATGCTACTATCATGGTTTACGTACAGGCAGAAAATGCTCCTTTTATCTATGCTTGGTCAAAAGGTTCTTCTCTTAAGAAATTGACAGGCGATTGGCCTGGTACAAAGATGACAGAGTCTGAAGAAATCAATGGCGAAAAGTACTGGACTTACGCTTTTGATGGCGTAGATAACTTCAATGTAATCTTGAATAATAATAGCGGTGCACAGTCTGGTGAAATCTCTGGTATCACAGGTGATATCTACCTGAAGTATGACGGCGGTGCAAATGCTCAGAAGATAGACGCTCCTGTCAATACGGCTGCTAAGGTTACTCTGAGTCCTAACGGTGGTGACTTCGAGAAGACAGTTACCGTAACAGCAACATTGAACAACAATGCCAAGAGCGGTTGGTATAAGATTGGTAATGGTGAGCAGGTAGCTCTTACTCCTGGTAAGGCTGCTACATTCTCACTCGGTGCTGACATGCTGGAAGGCGAGAGCAAGACTGTAACTTGGAGCGCAACTAATGCTGAAAATGTAACCAAGACAGGTTCTGCTACCTTCAACAAGATTAAAGAGGTAGTTATTCCTACTCCAACAGGTATCTTCGCTTACTTCCTCGCTCCTTCAGACTGGAGTGATATTCATGCTTATGCTTGGAGTGATGGTCCAGTGGAATATGCTGGTGGATGGCCTGGTGTAGCATGTACCAAGATCGGTGTGAAGAAGAATGGTTTGGATGTCTGGATGTGGAAGTATGATGGCGATTTGACAACTGCTCCTTCCATGATCATCTTCAGCAACGGCAGTGGTCAGCAGACAAAGGATTTGGAATTCGAAAACGGTGCAGTTTATAACTTTGACGGTAAGACCAATGAGTCTGTCTCAACAGGCATCAACCAGACTGTAGCAGCTCAGAAGGCTGGCGCAGTGAAGATCTACACCCTCACAGGTGTGAAGGTTGCCGAGGTAAGAAACGTTCAGGATGCTGAATACCTCTTGGCTCCAGGTGCCTACATCTGCAATGGCAAGAAGTTTGTTATCAAGTAATATTGAAATTTTAGTAACTCATCAATAGTAATAAGTTTTTTTAGCCCGATTCTGCTTCGTGAGAAGCGGTATCGGGCCTTTTTTATGTCCAAAAGGATAAATATTTATGTTCAAAAGGATAAATAAAGTAAATAATTTCTCATATTGCGATAACTTTGTGTAACTTTGTAGCGAAAATAAAAAACTGAAACGCAATGAAAATAGGAGATAAAGTAAGATTCCTGAGTGAGGTGGGAGGCGGCAGAGTCTCTGGCTTCCAGGGTAAGGACATCGTATTGGTGGAGGATGAGGACGGATTTGAGATTCCTACCTCAGTGCACGATGTGGTAGTGGTAGAGCAGGACGACTATGCCATGGGCAAGATGATATCTGCCAAGATGGAAGCCCAGCAGAAAGCCGAGGAGCATGCTGCCACCGAACTGCATCAGGACAGCAGAAGCATCAAGTCGATTCTCAACGACCATGATGAGCAGACCGATATGCATGTCGACGAATATGACGCTGCAGACAGAGAGATTACCTTCCGTGCTCCTGTGCAGGAACGTGAGGGAGGAAACAAGCTGAGTGCATACCTCGCCTTTGTGCCTGTGGACATCAAGGAGATAACCCATACCCGCTTTGAGACCTATATTGTCAACGACAGCAACTACTATATACATTATTCATATCTCGTGGCTGAGGGCAATGCCTGGACACTGAAGTCGGTAGGAGAGGTGGAACCCAACACCAAGCTCTTCATTGAGGAGTTCGGCCGTGAGGTGCTCAATGACATGGGCCGCATCGGTGTTCAGCTGACAGCCTACAAGAAGGACAAGCCTTTCTTGCTGAAGCCAGCTATCGACGTGCAGTTCCGCATCGACCCCGTGAAGTTCTACAAACTGCATGTCTTCGAGGAGAACGAATTCTTCGAGCAGCCTTCTTTGCTCTTCACCATTGTCGACAATGACGAGGTGGCACGCCCCTTGGTGGTAGACTCCAAGCGACTGAAGGAACAGATGTACAAGGACGAGAAGATCATTGCCCACGAGGGCAAGAAGAAACGTCAGAAGGATGACGGCACCCTCGTGATAGATCTGCATGCCGATGAGTTGTTGGAAACGACAGCGGGTATGAATGCTGCCGACATCCTGCATTATCAGCTCGATGTGTTCAAGAAGACCATGGACGAGAACAAGAAGAAAAAAGGTCAGAAGATAGTCTTCATCCATGGCAAGGGAGAGGGTGTGCTGCGCCATGCCCTCGTTCATGAACTCAACTATCGCTATAAGTCGTGCACCTATCAGGATGCTTCCTTCCAGGAGTATGGATACGGTGCTACGCAGGTCACGATTAAGTAAAGTAACTTAACTTTCGCAAATGGTTCAAGTACGGGCTGAAGGCCTCAAAGCCAATATAAGCAGCACGCCCTGTAAGGGCAGAAGCTCTTAGCCCAGGGCATCGCCCTGGGTATAAAGGCAATCAGCAATGCGCCCTGTAAGGGCAACAGCTTTATATATTGCCAGGAGTTTTAAAGCTTTTGCCCTTACAGGGCGACAGATTTGCGCCCAAAACAACCCAGGGCGCTGCCCTGGGCTAAGAGCTTCTGCCCCTTCAGGGCGTGCTGCTTCTGTGAGTTTCTGCCCCTTCAGGGCGTATAGAGCATATTTACTAAAGTTTAATAAGGTAATATTAATGATGAAATACGGATTTATCAAGGTTGCCAGTGCCGTTCCGATGGTGAAGGTGGGCGACGTAAAATATAATGTAGAGCAGATAGAAAACCTCACTGTACAGGCAGAGGGCAAGGGTGTGGAAGTCATCGTCTTCCCAGAACTCTCGGTCACAGGTTACAGTTGTCAGGACCTCTTCAGCCAGAACCTCCTCTTGGAGGTGGCAGAGCAGGGCGTGATGATGCTGCTCGACTTTACACGCAAGCTCGACATCATCACCATTGTAGGAGCACCCGTAGTGGCAGGCGACCTGTTGCTCAATTGCGCTGTAGTGATACAGCAGGGACAGATATTGGGCATTGTGCCCAAGACCTATCTGCCCAACTACAGCGAGTTTTATGAGAAACGATGGTTTGCCTCTGCGCAAGACCTCTTGGAGACAGAGATTCGGTTTGCCGGACACACGGTGAAGGTGACTCCGGACCTGCAGCTGTTCCGTACTTACGACGGTGTGCGCTTCGGTGTGGAGATATGCGAGGACGTATGGGCGCCAGCACCTCCCAGCAACAAGTTGGCGCTGGCAGGTGCCGACCTGATATTCAACCTCTCAGCCTCGGACGAGCTGATAGGCAAGCACAACTATCTGAAGAGTCTGCTGTCGCAGCAGAGTGCCCGCACCATGACAGGTTATGTATACAGTTCGTGCGGCTTCGGCGAGAGTACACAGGATGTGGTGTATGGCGGTAATGCCCTTATCTACGAGAATGGACAAATGCTTGAAGAAGGCGAGCGTTTTGCCACAGTCTCACAGATGGTTACAGCACAGATAGACGTGGAGCGACTCCGCTCTGAGCGCCGCACCAATTCTACCTATGTCAATGCACAGCGCAACATTAAGTATTCGATACTCGACCATCAGTTTGGCATTCGCAACATCGAGGCATCTCCAGCCGAGAACGACCGTGAGTTTGTGTTGGAGCGCCCTGTCAACCCTCATCCCTTCATTCCTACCTCTGCCGACATGAAGGCATCGTGCGAGGAGATATTCAATATCCAGGTGATGGGACTTGCCAAGCGCATCGTGCATACTGGCGCCAAGACAGTGGTAGTGGGTATCAGCGGAGGTCTTGACTCGACTTTGGCACTCTTGGTTTGCGTGAAGACTTTCGACAAGTTGGGTATGAACCGCAAGGGAATCGTAGGAGTCACCATGCCTGGTTTCGGAACCACCGACCGCACCTACAACAATGCCATCACGCTGATGCAGAGCTTAGGCATCACCATTCGCGAGATCAGCATCGCCAAGGCAGTGACCCAGCATTTTGAGGACATAGGCCATGACGCCTCCGTGCACGATGTGACCTACGAGAACTCACAGGCACGCGAGCGTACACAGATATTGATGGACCTTGCCAACCAGTTGGGAGGAATGGTGATAGGTACAGGCGACCTGTCGGAACTCGCCTTGGGATGGGCCACCTACAATGGCGACCACATGAGCATGTACGGTGTGAATGCCAGCATACCCAAGACCTTGATTCGCCACTTGGTGAACTATGTGGCAGAGAGTGGGGTAGACGAGCAGAGCCGCAACACCCTGCTTGATATTATCGACACACCTATCAGTCCGGAGCTGATACCTGCCGACGAGAATGGCAACATCAAGCAGAAGACCGAGGATCTTGTGGGACCATACGAGTTGCACGACTTCTTCCTGTATTACTTCCTGCGTTTCGGCTATCGCCCTGCCAAGATCTATCTCTTGGCAAAGAAGGCATTCATAGATACAGATGTACAGCGTGTGAAAATCAGCGACAACGATCCTGACAGCTATGATGAGGAAACCATCAAGAAATGGCTGAAGACCTTTGTGCGCCGCTTCTTCAACCAGCAGTTCAAGCGCAGCTGTCTGCCCGATGGTCCAAAGGTGGGAAGCGTGAGTCTGAGTCCCCGTGGCGACTGGCGCATGCCTTCGGATGCCAATTCCACTATCTGGCTGCAGGATGCCGAGAATCTATAGACAGCATAAACTCAGACAACTTTCATGGTTATCATCCTGACAATATTGGCTTACTTCGCTGTGTTGCTGCTCTTCAGCCGCCTCACATCGAGGCAAGCCAACAACAATACGTTCTATCGTGGCGACCGACGTTCGCCCTGGTACATGGTGGCTTTCGGAATGGTGGGAGCTTCCATCTCGGGTATCACCTTCGTCAGTGTGCCTGGCATGGCGATGCTGAGTGGCATGACTTACCTGCAGATGTGCTTAGGCTTCATCGTGGGTTACTTCCTGGTGGCTTTCGTCCTGTTGCCGGTATATTATCGGTACAACCTCACCACCATCTATACCTATCTGCTCCACAGGTTGGGCAACCGTTCCTACAAGACGGGAGCTTCCTTCTTCCTGTTGTCGAAGATGACAGGAGCAGCCGTGCGCTTCTTCGTGGTGTGCTTCATCCTGCAGCACTTCGTGCTCGACAACATCGGTGTTCCCTTCTGGCTCACCGTGCCATCGATGGTGGTGCTCATCTGGCTCTATACACGCAAGGGAGGCATCAAGACATTGGTATGGACCGACACCTTTCAGACACTCTGCATGTTTGCCGCGCTTCTCCTTATTATATATAAGGTGACTGGACAACTCGGAATGACACCCACGGAGGCCATCGCAGCTATCAGTCTGGATGAACACTCGCGCATCTTTGTCTTCGACGACTGGGTGTCGCGACAGAACTTCTGGAAACAGTTTCTCAGCGGTATCTTCGTGGTCATCGTGATGACTGGTCTCGACCAGGACATGATGCAGAAGAACCTGACCTGCAAGACACTGCGTGAAGCCCAGAAAGACATGTGCAGCTATGGTTTCGCCTTCGTGCCAGCCAATCTGCTCTTCCTCTCCCTCGGTGTGCTGCTGATGATGCTGGCCAAGTCGCAGGGCATGGCCCTTCCCGAAAAGCCCGACGACCTGTTGCCTATGTTTGCTGCCTCGGGAGCCTTGGGATCTATGGTGACCGTGTTCTTCACGATAGGAGTGGTGGCAGCCAGTTTCTCGAGTGCCGACTCTGCTCTTACCGCCCTTACCACCAGTGTATGCGTGGATATCTTCGGGCGCGATGAGGATGAAAATCTCCGCAAGAAGGTGCATCTCGCCGTGGCATTGGTCTTCATGCTCTTCATCATAGGCTTTGGAGCCCTCAACTCGACGAGTGTTATCGATGCCATCTATATCCTGTGCTCCTATACCTACGGTCCGCTGTTGGGACTCTTTGCCTTCGGACTGATGACCCACAGAAAGGTGAACGACAGGTGGGTGCCCTGGATATGTATCGCCAGTCCGCTGATATGCTTTGCCGTCGATACCCTGACCATGCAGCTTACGGGCTATAAGTTCGGCTATGAGCTACTGATGCTGAATGGCGCCCTGACCTTTGCCGGTCTGGCGCTGATACGAAAATAGAATATTCAATTCAATTAAACAATAATGAAAACAAAAATGGTATTAGCAGCTTTGTTGTTAGGAACTACAGCTGCTTTCGCCCAGCAAGACAAGTTGGGCTCTGGCATTGACAAGGCCAACATGGACCTGAGTATCAAGCCTGGAACAGATTTCTATCGTTATGCCGCCGGCAACTGGATGAAGAATCATCCACTCGACGGAGAGCACCCTGACAATGGTGCCTTTACCGATCTCTTCGAACAGAACCAGAAGCGCATTCAGGACATCATCCTCGAATATGCTTCCAAGCCACAGCAGAAGGGTTCGCTCGGACAAAAGATTGGTTCACTCTACAATCTCCGCATGGACAGCGTTCGACTGAACAAGGAGGGATGGGCACCTATCAAGCCTACTCTCGACCGCATCGCTGCCATCAAGGACCGCAGAGAGTATCAGTTGGTTACTGCTCAGCTTGATTTCCGTGGCGAGGGTACCATGATGTATGGCATCGGTGTGGGTGCCGACCTTCGTGATGCTGCCAACAACCTGGTAGAAGTGGGACAGGGTGGTCTTGGACTGGGAGTGCGCGACTATTATCTCAATGACGACGACCAGACCAAGAAGATCCGTGAGGCTTACAAGACATACATAAAGAAGCTCTTCCAGATGGTAGGCAACGACGAGGCTACTGCCGAGAAGAAGATGGAGGCTGTGATGGCCATTGAGACTCGTATTGCCAAGGCAAGCTACAGCCAGGTGCAGCTTCGTGACATCGACAAGAATTATCACAAGATGAGCTACAACCAGTTGGTTATCGACTATCCTGGTATCGACTGGGGCAATGTGTTCCTGGCATCAGGCTTCCCAGCCTTCAAGGACATCTGCGTGGCTCAGCCAGAGCCTATACACGAGGTGGAGAAGATTCTTGCCGAGACCTCTCTCGACGACCTGAAGACCTATGCTGAGCTCAAGGTCATCTCTGGAGCCACCAGTGTGCTGAGTGATGACTTCCGTGCCGTATCCTTCGAACTGAGCAAGGTGATGAGTGGTGTGCAGCAGGACCGTCCTCGCTGGAAGCGTGCTGTGAGCAGCGTGAGCGGTGTCTTGGGCGAGGCCATCGGTAAGCTCTATGTAGAGAAGTATTTCCCTGAGAGCAGCAAGAACCGTATGCTCCAGCTGGTTCACAACCTGCAGACAGCCCTTGCCCAGCGCATCGACGAGGCTACATGGATGAGCGCCGCCACCAAGGCACAGGCAAAGGATAAGTTGGAGAACTTTATCATCAAGATTGGTTATCCAGACAAGTGGAAGGACTACAGCGGACTGCAGGTGGACGACAGTCTGTCACTCTATGAGAATATGGCAAACATCTCTGAGTTCTTCACCAAGGATGATATCGCCCGTAAGGTGAATAAGCCTGTAGACAAGATGGAGTGGGGAATGACACCTCAGACCATCAATGCCTATTACAATCCTACCACCAACGAGATCTGCTTCCCTGCAGCTATTCTGCAGCCTCCTTTCTTCGACCCATCAGCTGACGATGCCATGAACTATGGTGCTATCGGTGGTGTGATAGGCCATGAGATGAGTCATGGTTTCGACGATCAGGGCAGTCAGTTTGACAAGACCGGCAACCAGCACAACTGGTGGACGGCTGCTGATAAGAAGAACTTTGAGGCCCGTACCAAGGTGCTCGTCAACCATTTCAACACGATAGAGTTGGCAGGCAAGAAGGTAAACGGTCAGCTGACATTGGGTGAGAACATCGGTGACAATGGTGGACTGAATATCGCCTTCCGTGCTCTGCAGAACGTGATGAAGACAGAAAAACTTGGCGTGAAGGACGGTTTCACTCCTGAGCAGCGCTTCTTCCTGTCATGGGCTCGTGTATGGGCTGGCAATGCCCGTCCTGAGTATCTGCAGTATCTCATGACAGTGGATGTTCACTCTCCTAATGAGGCTCGTGTGAATGGTGCACTCCCAATGGTTGACGCATGGTACAAGGCTTTCGGTATCAAGAAGGGCGAAAAGCTCTTTGTTCCAAAGAACAAGCGTGCCCATATCTGGTAAAAAGGAGTTGACTCCTGATATAAAAAGTATCCTAAGTTACATTGACAAGTAACTTAGGATATTTTTTTATGTCTTTAAAGTGACTAATGAATCAGAATAGCCTTAGGAGGAATGTTTATTGTTTGATGTTAATTTTAAGTCCACTAAAGCATTTGTCTTAACTCCTTAACTTCTTAACTCCTCTAACTCCCCCATTTGTTTGTACTGAATTTTACAAAAATATGGGCTTGTATCGTTTTTTCCAAAAAAATGAGTGATTTTTTAAAATCAATACTCTGTTAATTCTTATGTAATCGATTGAAAATGAGAGAGTTAATTA
>ERZ779875.873-NODE-873-length-23126-cov-6.464132_pt1 | contig 23126 bp, 15 predicted proteins | sample MGYA00511246_ERZ779875 | MGnify/ENA primary metagenome ERZ779875 (study PRJEB29588, sample SAMEA2155093) | human gut metagenome | biome: human gut; feature: human-associated habitat; material: faeces | place: Denmark | collected 2008/2010 ... | reverse complement strand
TCCCATCACAGGTCCCCGGCTCAAGGTATCGAGCTGCGAGGGATCGGTCAGCACCCGGAAACCGCGATCCCGAAGGCGCTCGATGCCCGGTACACCGTCCTCACGCTCCGACGCTTCGGCATACTTCAATCCGCCGCCGAAAGCCACTGTCAAGTCGCTTCCGGCCAGTTGATCGGAAATTCGCTGATACTGTCGCCGATAAGGCACATGGGCATAGAAAGCGCCCGGCGTAGCGTGTTGCAGAGTACTGGTAACGACGATCCCCGCCGGCATCCCGGCTCGGATCGCATCCGCCATGATCGACTCTGCGGCCGTCGAATCGGGCAGCACACCGAGCATACCGTTGCCGGTCTTATGTCCCGTCGCCAGCGCCGTACCGGCCGCCGCAGAGTCCGTCACCCGGTTGTTGGCTGAATAAGTAGTAATCAATGCGATGTTCTGCGCCCGGTCGAAAGCGGTCGTACCGTATCCCTCCTCAAGCATCAACATCGACACGTGACTCAATCCCATACCGTCCCCGATCAGATAGATCAGGTTCCGAACCGGCAGCGTGTCGGCTGCCGGAGAGATTTGCGACGGTCGAAGGTCCAGTTTGCGGGCGACTTCCCCGCCTCCTATCCCGACGGCATAGGCCGCCGACAACAGGACGAGCATGGTAATTACGATTTTTTTCATGACAAATAATTTATTCTTTTGATGCGACTTTTCAAATTTACGCATTTCCAGCACGCCGTTTCGAACTTTCTTCGTATTTTAGCAAAAATTTAACCTGATTATATAGCTCGATGTACCGACCTGCTCCGGCTCGAAACCGACCGATATGCTTCGACGAAAAGTCGAAACTCCTCCCGGGAAGAAGGGCAGAACGAAACGACAACCCGCAGGATCGAGGGCTGCCTGCCGAGATCAACAAAAAACGGTCGTGGTACTCGAAATATATAACAGCCTAATTCAATACCAGCCATGGATGTTAAAATCGCTTCGGACTGGAAAGAGATTCTTTCCGAAGAGTTCGAAAAACCCTATTTCCGAGAACTCACCGACTTCGTACGGCAAGAATACGCCTCCCGCCGGATATTCCCCAGAGGAAGCAACATTTTTCGTGCCTTCGACAAATGCCCGTTCGACAAACTCAAAGTGGTAATCATCGGACAGGACCCCTATCACGGCGAAGGACAGGCCAACGGACTCTGTTTCTCCGTGGCGGACGGCGTGCCGTTCCCACCCTCGCTGCAGAACATCTTCCAGGAAGTAGCCGACGACACCGGCTCGCCGATTCCCACGAGCGGCAACCTCGACCGCTGGGCCGAACAGGGCGTGCTGCTACTCAATGCCGTGCTGACGGTCCGGGCGCACGAAGCGGCCTCCCACGCAGGACACGGCTGGGAAACTTTCACCGATGCGGTCGTGCGGGCCATCGCACAGCGCAAGCAAGGCATCGTTTACATGCTGTGGGGAAGTTACGCCCAGCGCAAAGGCGCCATCGCCGATCCCCAGCGCAACTGCATCCTCAAAGCCGTCCCCATCCCTCCCCGCTGTCGGCCTACCGGGGATTTTTCGGCAGCAAACACTTTTCCCGGGCCAACGAATATCTGCAAAGCATCGGAAAGGCACCGATTTTGTGGTAAGCATAATAACTTCTAAAACCTGATTATACGCGTTAGAGTACCTCTCTGAAAGCACAGCGACCCAAGCCCTCTCCGAGAAGAGGATTTAGAAAGGGCTGCATTGCAAATGCGGGCACAGGCCGCGAATAGCGCCCCTCGAATTCAATGCTGCGACCGTCGGATAAGGATACATTGCAAAATATAATCGCCACCATAAAAATATGCTGCAACCACTTAAGATTACTCTCGTCATCTGTTACACGGTCCTGGCACTATCCGTAGCGGGGGTCCTGCTATCGGGCATATTGGGACGGCTCGAATGGCTGGCTCTTTGCGCCGTCTGTGCTCTCGCGTTGCTGTCCATCACCCTGGTCTTGGGTAAAAACCTGCGCATCCAGCGTATGATGACCGAAGACGAATATTCCGACGACAGGTAATCGCCCCGCACCGACTGTCACCGGCGACAATTGCAAAACAAAGTTCGGAAATGGAATAAAAAAGCCGGAACTTCATAAAGTTCCGGCTTTATCATAAACGGGGTTCTCTATCCCAGATAAGATTTCAGCAACTTGCTGCGGGAGGAGTGACGCAGACGACGGATCGCCTTCTCCTTGATCTGGCGTACACGTTCGCGCGTCAGGTCGAATTTTTCGCCGATCTCTTCGAGCGTCATTTCCGAACAGCCGATGCCGAAGAAATATTTGATGATATCCCGCTCGCGCTCGGTCAGCGTTTCCAAGGCACGATCCACCTCGGTCGAGAGCGACTCGTTAATCAACCCTCTGTCGGCATTGGGCGAATCGGGGTTCACCAACACATCGAGCAGGCTGTTGTCCTCGCCGTCGGCAAAAGGCGCATCCACCGAAACATGGCGGCCGGCGACACGCAGCGTATCGGTCACCTTCTCCTTGGGAAGCTCCAACTCGTTCGCCAACTCCTCGGGCGAAGGGGTGCGCTCGTGCTCCTGCTCGAAACGGGCGAAAGCCTTGTTGATCTTATTGAGCGAGCCTACCTGATTGAGCGGCAGGCGCACGATACGCGACTGCTCGGCCAGAGCTTGCAGGATCGACTGACGAATCCACCACACGGCATACGAAATGAACTTGAAACCCCGGGTTTCGTCGAACTTCTCCGCAGCCTTGATAAGACCGAGGTTTCCCTCGTTAATCAAGTCGGGCAGACTGAGGCCTTGATTCTGATACTGCTTGGCCACCGACACGACGAAACGCAGATTGGCTTTGGTGAGCTTCTCCAATGCCTCCTGGTCACCCTTCTTGATTCGCTGGGCAAGTTCCACCTCCTCCTCAACCGTAATGAGCTCCTCCTTGCCGATTTCCTGCAAGTACTTGTCCAAAGACGCGCTCTCACGGTTGGTGATGGACTTCGTAATTTTTAACTGACGCATATTTAATTTTATAAGAATGTTCTTAAACTACGGCAATAAAAAACGGTAAAACATACCCGGCTTTCCTGGCGCTTCCCTATTCGACAAGCACATAGCTCGCCGAACGTCCGTCGGGATATACTCCGTCGATGCTGCGAACCTTATCGGTCATCCGCTGCATATCGGAGAGCGAACGCACGGACTTGTCGTTGATGTGGGTAATCACGAATCCCGGTCTTACCCGTGCCTTCGACAGAATACCGTTCGCCTTGATTGCCAGCACTTCCACACCGCCTCTGATCTCCAGTCGGCGACACAGACGCTCATCGGCCGTGGCGAACTTTCCGCCCAAAACTTCCATCACATCGACGTCGTCCCGCGTGAGGAGTTCCGTCTTACCTGCTTTATTACGCAAGGTCACCTCGATTTGTTTCATCGAACCCGACCTTTTTATCATTAATTTTACCTTGTCGGTGGGACGATGCTTGCCGATCTGCTCCTGCAGCGTCGCAGCCTCGTTCAACTCCACGCCATCGACCGAAAGAATCACATCTCCCTTGCGGATACCGGCCTGCGAGGCAGCGCCCCCTTCGGACACACTGGCGACATAAACGCCACCCAACTCCTCGATACCCGTTTCCTCGCCCATCTGATCGATGAAATTCTGATCTATGGGGCGGAATGCCAGACCCAACAGAGCCCGCTGCACGACGCCGTACTCCTTGAGATCCACGACCACCTTGCGGACGATCGTTTCGGGGACCGCGAACGAATAACCGACATAGCTGCCCGTCATCGTCTTGATTACGGTATTGATACCGACCAGTTCGCCGCGTGTATTGACCAACGCACCGCCCGAATTACCGGGATTGACGGCCGCATCCGTCTGGATAAACGACTCGATGCGGAATTCGCTCGGAATGACATCCAACTGACGCGCTTTGGCACTCACGATACCGGCCGTAATGGTCGATTGCAGGTTATAGGGCGATCCGATGGCCAGCACCCATTCGCCCAACCGGAGCGAATCCGAACTGCCGAAAGGCAACGTAGGCAGGTCCTCGGCCTCGATCTTCACCAGCGCCACATCCGTCGTGGGGTCGGTACCGATCACCTTGGCGTCGAACGTGCGGCCGTCGCTCAGCTTCACGCGAAGGCGCGTAGCCTCGTCCACCACATGGTTGTTGGTCACGATGTAACCGTCTGCGGAAATAATCACGCCGGATCCTCCGCCCCGACGCTCCTGTGTCGAAGGGCCGCGCCGGCCCTGCTGGGGAATACCGAAAAATTCGAAAAACGGATCGTACTGCCGCTCGGGAACTTCGATCTCCTGAACCACCTCGATATTCACGACGGCCTTGACAGCATTCTCGGCAGCATACGTAAGATCCGGATACTGCTCGGCCTGATACGAAGTGAAATGGGTTCCCGCCTGAGAAAAGGGGTCGTCAGACACTGCCCCGCTCTGCGGCGTAACAACATGCGTGCCGTTCTTTTCGGCCGGCGATAAAATACTCCAGGCGACGACACCGCCGGATGCGGCGCCTGCGGCAATCATACCTAATAACAACAATGCCTTTTTCATAATCCAATATCGAAATAATTTAACTGGTTTTATTACGGAGGCAATTTTATCTCATGGGCTGTTTCTGTTTGAGCGTTTCTATTTAGTTACAGAACGCCCAGAAAAGACGATTATTGTGTTTCCAGCTTTTAGACGTGTCGCGAAGCGAAAACTCCGCCGTCGGCACACAGAATAATTCACCCGGGCCCAAATCCTGAATCTGCCGACCTTGAACGTAACCCGATAGATACCAAGGCCCTATAAGACGGCACCTATTTTTCGCAAATAATATGGGGAATAAGTTTTTATTCCCCGTTTTTTATATTTACCTTTGCAGTCCTCGCCGATCGGCGGGGAATGTGGAAAGATTTGACTGATTGCAAACCACAATAAAAAATAGCTAAAACAGCTTTTTTATTCCAGCAGCCAATTTTTCCCCATTTTATACGTTTAACTTCCAAAAAAAATGTAAAATGGGATTTTTATTTACGTCGGAGTCCGTGTCCGAAGGACACCCCGACAAAGTTTCGGATCAGATTTCCGATGCCATTCTCGACGAATTCCTTCGTCACGACCCCAACTCCAAAGTAGCCTGCGAAACGCTCTGTACCACCGGTCTGGTTGTCGTCGCGGGCGAAGTGCGTTCGAGCGCCTACGTCGATATCCAGCACGTAACACGCCGCGTAATCAACCGTATCGGTTATACCAAAAGCGAATATCAGTTCGACGGTAATTCCTGCGGCGTACTCTCCGCGATCCACGAACAGTCTCCGGACATTAACCAGGGTGTCGTGCGCGAGGCCGAAGAAGAACAAGGCGCGGGCGATCAGGGCATCATGTTCGGCTATGCGTGCAACGAAACGCGCGAATACATGCCTGCGACGCTCATCCTCTCGCACGTCATTCTCAAGGAACTGGCCGTCATCCGCCGCGAAGGGCAGGTGATGACCTACCTGCGTCCCGACGCCAAGTCGCAGGTAACGATCGAATACGACGAACAGACGCACCGTCCGCTGCGCGTACATACCATCGTGGTTTCGACCCAGCACGACGATTTCATCCCCACGAGCAAGGGCGTCACCGAGAAGATGGCCGAAAAACGCATGCAGGAGAAGATCCGCGAGGACGTGCGCACGATCCTCATTCCACGCGTCAAGGCCCGTCTGGAACGCGCCAAGGATAAGTTGGCGCGACTGATCGGCGACGACTATATCCTGCACGTGAATCCCACGGGCAAGTTCGTCATCGGCGGCCCGCACGGAGATACGGGACTCACGGGCCGCAAGATCATCGTCGATAGCTACGGCGGACGCGGTGCCCACGGCGGCGGCGCCTTCTCGGGCAAGGACTCCTCGAAGGTGGACCGTTCGGCAGCTTACGCAGCCCGCTACATCGCCAAGAACATGGTGGCGGCCGGGATCGCGGACGAAATTCTCGTGGAGTTGAGCTATGCCATCGGGATCGCCGAACCGATCTCCGTCTTCGTCGATACGCACGGTGCGGTATGCAGCCGCAATCCGAAGCTCGCGGACATGACCGACGGGGAGATCGCCCGCCGTATCGCCAAGCTCTTCGACCTGCGTCCGGCAGCTATCGTAAAGAAATTCGGCCTCAAAAACCCGATCTTCGAAGCGACGGCATCCTACGGACATTTCGGCAACCGCCCCTACACCCGCAAGGAGAAAGTGTGGGAGGACGGCCGCGAGGTGGAGCGCGAGATCGAATTCTTCGGCTGGGAAAAGCTCGATGCCGTCGATCTGATCAAGCAAAAGTTCGGACTATAACGCGACCGACCGCACAAGTAAAAAGTCCCCGAAAAGGGGACTTTTTACTTGTCTGCATCCGTAGGCGAGCAGCGAATTCTTTCGAGTTCCTCAAACCGAAAAACAGTGCGCACGGACTCCGTTCCGTGCAAATCCGCGAACCGCCCGGCATATACTGCGAGGGCTGTGAACTATTCGTTCACAGCCCTCGCAGCCTTTTAATATGATTCAATTAACCCAATAACATACGATCCCTGTTCCTCAACTCCGCCGTAATGTCCTTCATTTCGCCGTCCGTCACCCGGTAAAGCCGCTGGTTCGTCGAAGCGGAATCCAAGCCTCCCAAATGTGCGACATACGGTCCCAGCTTGATATAATCAAAACTGCGCGGGTCGATACCTGCGGCCAATTCAGAACGCCCCGAATACCAGCCTGTCTTCAGCCGGCCCTCGGTCGCAGCCCGCACACAGGCGCTCCAATGCGCGACATCGCCGGGCGCTGCATCGCCTCCCATAAAACAAACGCAGGTAATCGCATTTCCGTATCCCGACAACAAACTATTCAGCAAATTATCGTCCAGCGGCTCCCCGACCTCTTCCCACAGATGGGGACTGTGACACCCGGCGCACCGGTTCGGACACCCCGAAAGATTCAGAGCGAGGGTCACTTCGCCCGGAATCTCCTGGAACACCACATCAAAGCTGGCCAGGCGTAGCATAGTGACGACGCGCGGCCTCCTGCTGCCGAGCTTGAGAGAAGTTGCTGACACGCTTCATATAACCGATGATACGGGTCAGATAATCGAGATTCCTGCCGTTGCATTTCGGACACGCCTTGAGGTTGCGCTTGTCGATATGCCCGCAATCGTTGCAGACCGTATTCGGGATGTTGAACGTGAAATAGTTGCATCCCTCCTGCGAAGCCACGCGCAACAGGTGGCGGTACTGCTCCCGGCTCAAATGTTCCTGCAGGTTCATGTGCAGGGCCGAGCCGCCCGTGAGGTGCTCGATGTATTTGCGGCCGTGCAGTCGGAACTTGTCCACGATGTTGAGCGATTCGTCCTCGACGATGTAAAAATAGCTGTTGTAACAGTCGCGCCCCACCTTGTAGCCGTCGCGCTTGTCCCATTTGGCATGTTTCACTCCCACGTTCTCCGCCGGAATCATCTCGCAGTTGAACATCACCTCCTTCGAGCGGTACTTCTTGTTGTACTTTTCGATCATTCCGAGAATTTCCTGTGTAAAACGTTCGTAATCGGGATTGTCGTTGATCGGAATGCCGAGAAATTCGGCTGCTTCGACCAGTCCGTTCACACCGATAGTGAGGTACTGGCGCGACATATTGATATAGCCCGCATCGAACAGGGGCAGCATCCCCTTCGACTGCATGTATTTCAGGTTCTCGTTGTAGGCCAACTGCACCTTGTGCACCAGATCGACCACCTCCTCGAGGAAGAACTGATAGGGCATACCCTTACGTGCGGCGTACTGGATGCAACGGTTCAGGTTGATCGTCAGCACGCTCTTCGAGCCGGTCGATACGCCTCCGGCGCCGAGCGTGTAGCTGAACCCGTTGTCCGTAATTTCGTTGCGCAGGCGGCAGCAGCTCGAAAGCGAATCGGCATTGTCGCTCATGTAGGTAAAGAACGAATGTCCCTCGGCATACATTTCGGCCGTGAAATCGCCCCACTCCTTGTCCTTCACGTCACCGTTTTCCGTGAGTAAAGCCATCGTTTCGACCGGGAAGGTCAGCACGGTGCGGGTCCGTTCGCGGTTGAACCACTTCATGAAACGCTTTTGCAGCCAGCTGAGCGACTCCCAGTCGGGCTTGCTGCCGTCGGGGAAGAGGAAATTTCCGAACAGGCTCTCGAAATAGTAGCGGTCGTAGTAAGCAACGTTCCAGAACACGGCCTGGAAATTCCGCGCTCCGGTCGGCTGGTTGATCGAATAGACGATCTGTTCGAAACAGTCGGTGATGACCTTGTCGATCGTGCGCCGTTTCTTCGAGAGATCGACCACCTCGTCCGCCCGTTTGAAATAGTCGGTGCCGTACTCCTGGCCGATGAAATAGTTCATATACATCAGAAATTCGGGTGTGGCGCAGGCGCCGCTGAGCATACTCGACACGATAAAAACCATATTCACGAAGCCGCCGCAGAATGACTTGAGGTTGGTCGGGGCTTTCGAATTGCCCCCGATCGAAATCGTTCCTCCGATGAGCCAGGGATACATCGTAATCGAAGCGCAATAGTTGGCCAGCGAAGTTTCGTCGTTTTTGTAGATGAAATGGTCGTTCAGCATCTCGATATACTTGTCCGCCAACTCCTTGCCGTATATCTCCTTGAGGCGGTCGGTGAGCATGCGGCGGTTCAGACGGATGAAATTCGATTTGGGCAGCTCGCCGATGAGCGTAGCCATGTTCTTGTTCTCCACGTTGGCATTGGCGTCGAACTTGCTTCCTGTCGCGGCGTTCGAAGCATCGCAGTACTCCATGAGGAACTGCAACTTGTCGCGCACCTCCCGATCCTCGGTATGCCGCTGGCGATAAAGCATATAAGCCTTGGCTACCGTGTAGTAACGCTCGGCCATGAGCGCGACCTCCACCTGGTTCTGGATCTCCTCGACCGAGATGCCGTCGGTCACGCTGACCCGGCTCAGGATGTTGGTGATCACGTCCTGCGTAGCGAAACTCCCGACCGAAAGGAATGCCTTGGCGATCGCCCGCTGAATCTTCTCCATCGAAAACGCCTCCCGCGTTCCGTCCCTCTTGACAATGAATGTTTCCATAACGATTAAACTTCTCCTCAAATATTATATTATTATACTCATACTTTCAACGCTCGAATTCCCCACACCGATAACTCCACCGACGGAAATTCGGCCGATTCCGACCCGGCTCGACGGCAACAAATATCAGCCGCCGGGCTTTCTCCGCAGAAACACGACAAGCCGCACGTTCCGAGCCATACCGTACGCCTTCGTCGGCCAGATCGGTGTCGTCCGATCCGACGACTTTTTACCGACCCTTCGGAAAAACCGAAATACACCTCTTCTGAACGACGGATTCGCAGCGATCCGACCCGATACAACACAGGCAGGAATGGAATTTACAGAACCGGCAATAGATACGACGAAGCATCCGAAACCGTTCCGACGCTTTTCACCCGAAAGCAACGAATCTCGTCCCGGTACGGCAGGTCTTCTGACTTGTTCCGGACGGCACGCCTTCCCGGCCCGAACGGCCAGTGGCTGAGAGAATGTACCGCCCAAAAGAAACTTACAGCTACGGGGATAGTTCCTGACTTTCACAGGATTCCCTTTTAATCCCGGTGGATTCGCCCTCCACATCGGGAACCGATACCGAAAACAAATATAGGGTTTAATCGCATTCGATGGTCCGCCCCTCCGGCATTTTATGGAAAAGTTATCAACAATAACAGGAAAAGGCCGCCCCAAGGCACTCTGTCCATGATCCGATTTCAAAGCTGCACCCGTTCTTCCCCGAACATCGCCGGACAAGTCTTCGGGAAACCCGACGGGTGCAAAAAACAGCGGAAAGACCCGTGAAAAAATCAACGGGAGAACGACGGAACAAACAGAAGACAGGCCCGGACGCCTATCGGCATCCGGGCCTGTCTTCTATCCGTTTTACAACCGGCTTATTTACCGATCAACTTCTTCACCTCTTCATATACCGTCTGGCCGTTGTAACCGAACTTCTCGTCGAGGACCTTGTAGGGTGCCGAATAACCGAAGTGATCCAGACCGTGAATCATACCGTTTTCACCTACCAGTCCCAGCAATGTCACGGGCAGACCCGACGTAAGGCCGTAACGCACCACACCCTGTGGCAGAACGGTCTGCTGATAGGATTTGGGCTGGTCGCGGAAAAGTCCTTCGCTCGGCACGCTCACGATACGGACCGCGATTCCCTCCTTCGAAAGCAACTCGGCACCTTCGACCAGCGTAGCGACTTCGGAACCCGAAGCGAGCATCACCACAGCCGGTTTGGCGGCATCGACTACGATATAGGCGCCTTTCGAAAGCTGGGCAGCCTCCTCACGGCGGCTGTGATTGAGTGCGGGCAGATTCTTAATATTTTGCCGCGACAGGATCAGCGCGACGGGACGATGCTCCTCGATCGCCAATTTCCAAGCTGTAACGGTTTCCTCGCCGTCGGCCGGACGCAGCACCAACATAGAACGCTCCCCCCGGTGATTCTTCAAATGTTCCATCAGACGGATCTGAGCCTCGTGCTCGACGGGCTGGTGCGTCGGACCGTCCTCGCCCACACGGAACGAGTCGTGCGTCCAGATATAGATTACATGCAGGTGCATCAGGGCAGCCAGACGCACGGCGGGTTTCATATAGTCCGAGAAGACGAAGAACGTACCGCACGCCGGAATCACGCCCCCATGCAGCGCCATACCGTTGGCAATGCAGGCCATCGTCAGCTCCGAAACGCCTGCCTGGAAAAACTTGCCCGAAAAATCACCCTTCGAGAAGGCTTTGGTTTTCTTGAGGTAGCCGTCCGTCTTGTCCGAATTGCAGAGGTCGGCCGAGGCGACGATCATATTTTCGATCCGCTCCGCATAGAAGGAGAGCACTGAAGCCGAGGCGGCGCGGGTCGCACCGTCGGGTTTGATCTCGAGTCCCTTGTAGTCCATCTCCGGCACCTTGCCCGAGAGGAAAAGATCGAGTTTGCGGGAGAGCTCCTTGTGCTCGGAACGCCACGTCTTCTCCCTCTCGCGCTGCGTGCGCACCCATTCACGAAGCTCTTCGCGGCGGGCGTCGAACACCTTGCCGCTCTCGGAGAAGATCTTGAACGGATCCTCCGCATCGCCGCCCAGGTTGCGGACGGTAGCGGCGAAATCGGCTCCGGCAGCCGTCAGCGGCTGACCGTGCGTCGAAACCTTGTCCTCGAAGCTCGATCCGTCGGCCGCAACCGCACCCTTGCCCATGACCGTACGGCCGATGATAAGCATCGGACGCTCCTTTTCGGCATTGGCAGCCGTAAGAGCTTCGCGGATCTGCTCTACGTCATGGCCGTCGATGGTGATGACGTTCCAGCCCCACGCCTCGTATTTCATCGCTACGTTCTCGGTATCCACCTCATCGACCTTGGTCGAAAGCTGAACGTTGTTCGAATCGTAGTACATGATCAGATTGTTCATCCCCAGGTGGCCGGCGATGCGGCCCACGCCCTGCGACACCTCCTCCTCGATACCGCCGTCGGAGATGTAGGCATAGATCTTGTGGGACTGCCACTCCCCGAAACGAGCCGCAAGGAACCGCTCGGCGATCGCGGCGCCCAGCGCCATGGCATGCCCCTGGCCCAGAGGACCCGACGTATTCTCCACACCGTGCAGCACGTCCACTTCCGGATGGCCCGGCGTGACGCTGCCCCACTGCCGCAGATTACGCAAATCCTCCACCGAATAAGTTCCGGCCAGTGCGAGAGTCGAGTAGAGCATCGGCGACATGTGTCCCGGATCGAGGAAGAAACGGTCCCGGAAGGGATAATCCATCTGGTCCGGATCGTAGCGGAGAAATTCGGTGTAAAGTACAGCCATGAAGTCCGCGCCGCCCATTGCGCCGCCGGGATGTCCCGATTTGGCTTTCTCGACCATCGCCGCAGACAGGATGCGGATGTTGTCTGCAACGCGCGTGAGTTCGGATTTAGTAATCATAAGTGATTGTATGCTTTTATTATGTTTGAATTTCTCGCTTCGCTGCTACATACGGCGTAACCCGGATAAACCTGCACCACCCCGATGCAACGGACTTGCGTATCCTGTTCAGGATAAATTGCGGAATCCTTTCACCCGGCCCGCGCCCGCGTCAGATCCGCCCGGTTCCGTTCCTGCGGAAAACCAGGCAGACAAGACCGCATTGAAAACCGGAAATCCCGCCCGCTCGATGTTCCATTCCGACAGCCTCCCGCTCCGGCATGTTGCAAGCGGCCCGGCGTTCGTGGTACAAATTTAATATAAATCCGGCTTATCCGACCTGCTTGAGCGCCAAAAATTTCTTCTTTTCGAACTTTTCCCGGGCATAAGGCAAGGTCACTTCGAAGCGGCGCTCTCCCGAAGAGGGGATATCGAACATCGTGTCCATCATGATCGCTTCGCAGATCGAACGCAATCCCCGGGCACCGAGCCGGTACTCGATGGCTTTATCGACGATATAGTCCAACACCTCGTCGTCGAACACGAGCTTCACGCCGTCCATCTCGAACAGCTTTTCATACTGCTTGATGATGGCATTTTTGGGCTGCGTGAGGATCGAACGCAGGGCCTCGCGGCCGAGCGGCTCCATATAGGTCAGCACCGGCAGGCGGCCCACCAGTTCGGGAATCAGACCGAACGACCTGAGGTCCTGCGGCATAAGGTATTGCATGAGGTTGTTGCGGTCCACGGAATCGGCATTCATCCGTCCGTAACCCATCGCCCGGGTGTTGAGCCGCTGGGCGATCTTCTTCTCGATGCCGTCGAACGCTCCGCCGCAGATGAACAGAATGTTGCGCGTATCGACCTGCACGAACTGCTGCTCGGGATGCTTGCGCCCGCCCTGGGGCGGAACATTGACCACCGTGCCTTCCAGAATCTTCAGCAAAGCCTGCTGCACTCCTTCACCTGATACGTCGCGCGTAAGCGACGGATTGTCGCTCTTGCGGGCGATCTTGTCGATTTCGTCGATGAAGACAATTCCCCGCTGGGCCAGCTCCACGTCGTAGGAAGCCACCTGCAACAGCCGCGAGAGAATACTCTCGACATCCTCGCCCACGTATCCCGCCTCGGTAAGTACCGTAGCGTCCACGATGGTGAAGGGCACGTTCAGCAATTTGGCGATCGTGCGGGCCATCAGCGTCTTGCCGGTACCCGTCGGGCCGACCAGCAGGATGTTCGACTTGTCGAGCTCCACTTCGCTCGCCTCGCCCGAAGCATGCAGCAGCCGCTTGTAGTGATTATATACGGCCACCGACATATAGCGTTTGGCATCGTCCTGCCCGATCACGTACTGATCCAAAAACTCCTTGATTTCATTGGGCTTGAGCAAATCCTCGAATTTCAACGAGGTATTCTTCTTCTCCTTGCGACGGGATGCGGCTTCGTCATGCAGCACATCGTTGTCGATGAGCATCTGGTATCCTTTCGCAATACATTTGCTGCAAATATTGCAACCCTTGGACGAACTCAACAGGATCGCACCATCGCGGCGTTTGGCCCCGCAGAACGAACACGCATCGCTCTCGTTGCCGTAAAGGTCTTCTCCGTAATTTTTAGCCATAGGTCTTTAGTTTTCCTTCGAATTTCGTTCCCGGTCCCGGTCGAACTTTCGGACGAGCCTCTGCCGGGATAAAGTCGAAAACAAACTCCCGCCATCATCTCTACCCGGCCGTCGATCGGCCTCGTTCCGACTTCGCACACCGGAAATATCGAACCGGGTTCTTCATTTATTCCGCTCGGCCTATCGAGCGCCCCGCTCTGCCTCCGCTGATCGGAAACGATACATTTTCTCTCCCGAAATCGACCGTCCCCTGCAGATTGAAACAGAAATATTATCCCCGCTTGGTCAGCACCTCGTCGATCAGCCCGTACTCCTTGGCCTCCCGAGCCGACAGCCAATAATCGCGGTCGGCATCCTTTTCGATCTTCTCGATCGGAGCGCCCGAATGGGCCGCAATGATCTCGTACAGCTCCTGCTTGGTCTTGCGGATCTCGCGGGCCGTGATCTCGATGTCCGACGCCTGCCCCTGAGCCCCGCCCAGCGGCTGATGGATCATCACCCGCGAATGGGGTAACGCCGAGCGCTTGCCTGCAGCACCGGCGGTCAGCAGCACGGCGCCCATCGAAGCGGCCAGTCCCGTACAGATGGTCGCCACATCGGGCTGCACCAGTTGCATCGTATCGTAAATTCCCAGACCGGCCGTCACCGATCCGCCCGGGGAGTTGATATAAATCTGGATGTCCTTTTCCGGGTCGGCCGACTCCAGGAACAGCAGCTGTGCCTGGATGATATTGGCCGCATCGTCGTAAATCGGAGCCCCCAAAAAGATGATGCGATCCATCATCAAACGCGAAAAGACGTCCATCGTCGCCACGTTCAACTGGCGCTCCTCGATGATCGTCGGCGACACGTAGGCCGCGTACTGCGAGCGGAAATCATGCAGTTTCAGACTATTGATACCGCAATGCCGGGTGGCGTATTTTTCAAATTCATTCATAACCGAACAGTTTGCAAGTTAATAAAAAACATCGGAAGCCGGTTCAAAAATTTTTCCGCGACTTGCCTCCGGTCCTACTCGATTTCCCGTACCCGGCCAACACACGATGCAGGCTCGAATCCGGCAAAAACGAGGGAAGAAGCAAAAAACAGAAGTATGACTACTAAACAGACTTTGAGGGAGTGATTGCAAAAATCAAACCCTCAAAGCTCTGATCGGATACCAATTTTCCGCTGTTTCTTAAATCTCCTTGGCCAGTTTTGCGAACTCTTCGGCAGAAACGGCCTTTTCGGTCACCTTGATCTTGGACTTCACGTCCTCGACCACCTTCATCTCATACAGCTTCTCGTAGATCTTCTGTCCCTGCTCGCGGTCCTCGAGAATCTTCTTGGCGTAATTGGCCAGCATATCTTCCGGAGCCGTCGGCAGTCCGTATTGAGCGAACTGGGCCTGTGCCAACGCCTTGGCCTCTGCAGTAGCCTCTTCGGGGGTTACCGTGAGGTTATCCTGCTTGATGAAATATTTCTGGAGGTAATTCCAGGTGAACAGTTTCACGAAAGCGTCGAAATCCTTCTCGATCTCCTCCTTGGAGAACTTGCCTTCGTTGATGACGTACAGCCAGCGCTTGAGGAACTCGACCGGCATGGTCAACCCGGCTTTCTTCAACAGGAAATCACGCAACTGCAACGTAAAGAGATAGTCGCTCTCGCGGCGCAGCTCCTTCGAAATCTCGGCATCGACGAACGCCTCGAACTCCTCGGCGGTTTTGACGTTGCCCGCAGGAAAAGCCATCTTGAAGAACTCCTCGTTCAGCTCCGGTTCCGCGAACTTGCGGATCTTGGTGATTTCGAGAGAAAATTCGGGTTTGATACCCTCCAATTCGTTCTCCTTGACCTGCAATACGGCGGCACGCTGCGCCGGAGTCTTGTAAAGTTCATTGACATTGACCTGCATCTTGAATCCGACCTTCTTGCCGATGAAGGGCTTGCGCTCCTCCTCGTTCATCGAAATCAGTCCGACGTAAGCGCCCTCGATCTTCATATCGCCGTTGTCGAGCGTCACCTCCAGCGCTTCGTCCGCCGTTACCTTGTCGGTATCCACCAGACGGCCGAAACGACGCAGGAAATTGCTGCGGTAATCGTCGTGCATCTTCTTATCGACCTTGATCGTGTAGTAGGTCATCTTATCTTTCGCCGACAGCTCGAGCTTCACCTCGGGAGCTTCGCCGATCTCGAAAATGAATTCGAATTCGGTCCCGTTCTCGAAATCGAAGTCGCCCTGCTCCTCCGAGGGGATCACGTCACCGACATAGTCGATCTTCTGCTCCTGCAGGTAGTTGAACGCCGCTTCCGAAGCCTGGCGGTAAGCCTGCTCCGCAAGCACGCCCTTGCCGTACATCTTCTTGATCACGCCCATCGGCACCATACCGGGGCGGAAGCCCGGAATATTGGCCTTGCGTTTGTACTCACGCAGGGATTTTTCGACCGCATCGCCGTAATCCTTCTCGCCTACGGTCACCTTGATGAGCGAGTTATTCTGCTCGCGCTGTTCTCTTACGATATTCATATTTCAGTTGTTTTATACGTTACAGTTCGGGTCGGCAAAAGTACAAAATAATTCATTAGCAAGCAACAAACACCCGATAAATATCTCCGCACCGATCCGTTTTTCTTTCAGGAAGGGCTTCGGGGAAGAGCACCCGGATCGACAGCCCCTCCGATCCGTAATTCGGGCGCCGAAATCGACGTCTTTTCCCGAAAAATAGCTATCTTTGTTGCCTATTATAATAAGGACATACCGGCTATAAACGGCCAACACCGCAGCCGGACAGAATATAAACGATACGAAATCCAATGACAAAAATCGTATGGATCGGACTGCTGGCGATGACGCTGGCCGCCTGCTCGGGACGCACGAAAACCCTCCGAACGGAAACCCCGGCCGCTACCCCCGCCGCGCCGCGCACCTACACCTACCGGGTCATCGAAAGCTATCCCCATTCGACCGACAGCTACACGCAGGGGCTCCTGTTCGCAGACGGAGTGATGTGGGAAGGTACGGGCGAATACGGACACTCCCGCCTGCAGCGCATCGACCTCGAAACAGGACGCACGGACGTAGTGGCTACGCTGCCCCGCAGCGAATTCGGCGAAGGCATCGCGCTGCTCGACGGCAAGATCTACCAACTGACCTGGGAAAACAACAAAGCCTACGTCTATGACGCGGCAACGGGCCGGCAGCTCCGCACTTTCGCCTATGCGGGCGAAGGATGGGGCCTCACGACCGACGGCGAGCGGCTCTACATGAGCGACGGCAGCGAATACCTGCGCATCCTCGATCCGGAAACCTTTCGGGTGCAACGCAGCGTGCCGGTCACCTTCCGGGGTGCCCCGGTACAACTGCTCAACGAACTGGAGTGGATCGACGGGAAGATCTGGGCCAATGTCTATGTCACCGACCAGATCGTCATCATCGACCCCGCCAGCGGCATCGTCGAAGGGGTCATCGACCTGCGCGGCCTGCTCCCGGACGAAGAGATCGCCCCGGATACCGACGTACTGAACGGCATCGCCTACGACGCGGCCTCGGAACGTATCTTCGTGACAGGCAAAAGATGGAGCAAACTCTTCGAAATCGAAATCATACCCCAATAAAATACCACACGACGTGACAAAAAACCGCGACATACGACACGAACTCGAACACCGCATCCTGCTGCTCGACGGCGGATTCGGCACGATGATACAGCAATACGGCCTGGACGAAGCCGACTACCGGGGCAAGGAGTTCGCCGCGAGCGAAAAACTTCTCAGAGGCTGCAACGACCTGCTGAACCTCACCCGTCCGGAAACAATCCGCGAAATCCACGAGAAATACCTCCAGGCCGGATCGGACGTAATTACGTCCAACACGTTCAACGCCAACTCCATTTCGCTGGCCGACTACGGACTGGCAGCGGAAGCGTACCGCATTAACCGGGTCGGCGCAGCCATCGCCCGCGAAGCGGCGGACGCCTTCACCGCCCGCAATCCGCAGAAGCCCCGCTTCGTGGGCGGCTCGATGGGCCCGACGAGCCATACGCTGTCGATGTCGGCGGACGTGGACAACCCCGGCGCCCGGGCTTTCACTTTCGAACAGCTCTCGCAGGCGTACTACGATCAGGCTCGGGGCCTGATGGACGGCGGCGCCGACCTGCTGATGCTCGAAACCGTCTTCGATGCGCTGAACGCCAAGGCAGCGATCTTCGCCATCGAAACCCTCTTCGCAGAACGCGGCATGCGACTGCCGGTCATCGTCTCCGGCACACTCACCTCGTCGGGCCGCACCCTGGCGGGACAAACCATCGAAGCCTTCTACACCTCCGTCGCACACGCCGAACCGCTGGCCGTGAGCCTCAACTGCTCGTTCGGCGCCAAGGCCCTGCTGCCCTACCTGGAGCGGCTGGCCGCTGTTTCGGAATTCCGCGTGGCGGTCTATCCCAATGCGGGTCTGCCGAACGTCATGGGCGGCTACGACGAGACGCCCGCGATGTTCGCCGCCGACGTAGAGGAATACATGCGGCGCGGCCTGGTCAATCTGGTGGGCGGCTGCTGCGGCACCACGCCCCTGCACATCTTCGAACTGGCGAAGATCGTGAACAACTACACGCCCCGCCCCCTGCCGCAGCGGCGGCACGTGACCTGCCTGAGCGGGCTGGAACAGCTTCGGATCGTTCCCGAAGCCAACTTCGTCAATGTCGGCGAGCGCACCAACGTCGCCGGCTCGGCCAAGTTCGCGCGGCTGATCCGCGAAAAAAATTACGAGGAAGCTCTCTCGGTGGCCCGCGCCCAAGTCGAAGCGGGCGCCAATATCGTCGATGTCTGCATGGACGACGGCCTGATCGACGGTCCCGAAGCCATGCGCGACTTCCTCAACCTGATGGGTTCGGAACCGGAAATCTCCGCAGTACCCGTCATGATCGACTCTTCGAAATGGGAGGTGCTCGAAACGGGGCTCCGGGTGGTGCAGGGCAAGAGCGTCGTCAATTCCATCTCCCTGAAGGAGGGCGAGCAAGAATTTCTGCACCGCGCCCGCCTCATCCGCCGTTACGGAGCCGCCGCCGTGGTGATGCTCTTCGACGAGCAGGGACAGGCAGACACCTATGCCCGCAAGATCGAGGTGGCGCAGCGGGCCTACAAGCTTCTCACCGACGACGGATTCCCCGCCGAAGACATCATCTTCGACCCCAACATCCTCGCGGTGGCCACCGGTATCGAAGCCCACGACGCCTACGCCCGGGACTTCATCGAAGCCGTCCGCTGGATCAAGCGAAACCTGCCCCACGCCAAGATTTCGGGCGGCGTGTCGAATCTATCGTTCGCCTTCCGGGGCAACAACGCCGTGCGCGAGGCCATGCATTCGGTGTTTCTCTACCACGCCATCCAAGCGGGTATGGACATGGCGATCGTCAATCCCCAGATGCTGCAAATCTACAGCGACATCGAACCGGGACTACTCGAACGGGTCGAGGATGTTATCCTCTGCCGCCGCGCAGACGCCGCCGAACGCCTCACGGAATACGCCTCGCAATTCACCAAAACCGCCGCGACGCAGACGCAGCATACCGACGCCTGGCGCTCGGAGCCGCTCGGCAAGCGCATCGAATACGCCATGCTCAAGGGCGTGGCCGACTACATCGAGCAGGACGCGCTCGAAGGCTACCGCACGCTGGGCTCGCCCCTGGCAGTGATCGACCGGCTGCTGATGCCGGCCATGGAAGTCGTAGGCAATCTGTTCGGGCAGGGCAAAATGTTCCTGCCGCAAGTGGTCAAGACCGCCCGCGTGATGAAAAAAGCCGTCGCCGTACTGACTCCCTACATCGAGCAAGGTTCCGAAGCGAACGCCAAGAGTGCCGGCAAGGTGCTGGTGGCTACCGTGAAAGGCGACGTACACGACATCGGCAAGAACATCGTGGCGGTAGTCATGGCCTGCAACGGCTACACGATCCGCGACCTGGGCGTGATGGTCGAGTGTCCCCGCATCATCGACGAAGCCGTCGCCTGGGGCGCCGACGCGATCTGCCTGAGCGGACTGATTACCCCTTCGCTCGAGGAGATGATCCACGTCTGCGAAGAGCTGGAACGCCGGGGGTTGCAAATTCCCGTACTGATCGGCGGTGCGACCACTTCGGACGTACACACCGCCGTAAAAATAGCTCCGACCTACTCGGGCCCGGTGATCCATGCCGACAACGCCAGCCGCAACAACAAAATCCTCGGCGAACTGCTCGGTCCCGGCCGGGAAGAGTATCTGGCTCGCGTGCGCGAGGAGCAACAGACCCTGCGCGACCAGTACCGCCGCCGCGAGGAGATCCGCACGATCCTACCCTTCGGTCAGGTGCGCAAGCTGCGCGTGCCGAAACCCGCGTCCGAAATCGCTGTTCCGGCCCATACGGGACGGCTGGTGTTTCCGGACATAAGTATCGCCGATGTGGAGCCGCTGATCGACTGGAACTTCTTCTTCCCGGCGTGGGGGCTCAAGGGCCGCGTACCGGAGATCTTCGAAAACCCCGAACACGGCGCCGAAGCCCGCAAGCTCTACGACGACGCGCAAAAGATGCTGGCCCGCATCCGCGAAGAAAAACTCCTCACCCTCCAGGGCGTAGCGGGCATCTTCGCAGCCGTCAGCCGGGGCGACGACATCGTGGTCACCGGCCCGAAAGACAAGAAATACATCCTGCCGATGCTGCGCAGCCAGGCCCCGGTCCGGGAAGCCCAGGCCCGCTGTCTGGCCGATTTCATCGCCGACGAAAAGGCAGGCAGAACCGACTATATCGGGGCCTTCGCCCTCACGGGCGGCATAGGGCTCAAGGAGCTGACCGAAAAGTTCCGCGCGGAGGGCGACGACTACAACGCCATCCTCTCGAAGCTGCTGGCCGACCGCCTGACCGAAGCCCTCTGCGAATGGGTGCATATCTTCATCCGCCGCCAGATGTGGGGTTACGAAACCGGTCCGGCGCTCACACCCGAACAGATCATCCGCAGCAAATACCGGGGTCGGCGCATGGCCTTCGGCTACCCGGCCTGTCCCGACCACTCGCTCAAACGCGAGGTCTTCGACCTGCTGGCCGCCGACAAGACGACCGCCATGCGTCTGAACGACAACTATATGATTACACCTGAGGAGGCGCTCTGCGGCCTGTTCTTCGCCGACGCCGAATATTTCTCCGTCGGACGAATCGACCGAGAGCAACTGGCCGACTACGCCGCACGCCGCAACATGGACATAGAAACGATCGAAAAACTGATACCCAATAACATCTGATGAATATTACGGATCTCATACAGGGCGCCGTCGCTTCGCGCACGACCCGTTTCGCCTTCGAGCTGCTCCCGCCCCTGAAGGGGGACGGCACGCGCAGCGTCTTCGGAGCCATCGACCCGCTGATGGATTTCAACCCGGCCTACATCAACGTCACCTTCCACCGCGAAGCCCTCAAAGAGGACATCCGCCCCGACGGAAGCCGCGAGTGGCACATCATGCGCCGCCGTCCGGGCACGGTCGGCATCTCGGCCGCGATCCGGCGCAAGTACGACGTGGAGGTGGTTCCCCACCTGATCTGCGGGGGCTGGTCGAAATACGACATCGAGGATTCGCTGATCGACATGGATTTCCTGGGGCTGCACAACGTGCTGGCATTGCGGGGCGACAAGCGGCAGAACGAACCCCGCTTCGTCCCCTACGCCCAGGGACACGCCCACGCCGCCGACCTGGTGCGCCAGATCCAGGCCATGAACCGGGGAGAATTTATCGACGGCGAAGTCGAGGAGTGCCACCACTCCAAGTTCTCGGTAGGTGTGGCGGGCTATCCCGAAAAGCATTTCGAGGCGGCGAATCCCCAGAGCGACCTCCAATACCTGAAGGAAAAGGTCGATGCCGGCGCCGACTACATCGTGACGCAGATGTTCTTCGACAACAGCAAGTACTTCGATTTCGTGGAGCGCTGCCGCAAAGCGGGCATCACGGTACCGATCATCCCGGGCATCAAGCCGATCTCGACGCCCAAGCACCTGGAGATCCTGCCCCGCACCTTCAGCGTCAGCCTGCCCGAAGAGCTGGTGAAGGCCGTCCGGGCCTGCGGCGAGGACACACAGGCGGCCCGCGAGGTCGGGATAGAATGGGCGATCCACCAGGCCAAGGAGCTCAAGGCGGCCGGAGTGCCGATCATCCATTTCTACACGATGGGACGCACGGACAACATCCGCAAGATCGCCCGCAACGTATTCTAATTCCGAATAGGGCAAAGTAATTGCTATTAAACACTTAACCATGACACCCGTAGAGTTTCGCCGCCACCTGCACCGCCACCCGGAGCTCTCGTTCCGCGAAACGGAGAGCGCCCGCTTCATCGCCGAGGCGCTCCGCGGGGCAGGCATCCCCTGCCGTCCGATCGCCGGAACCGGCGTACTGGCCAAAATCGAAGGACGCGGCGACCTGCGGCGAGCCGTCGTGCTGCGAGCCGACATCGACGCCCTGCCCGTCCACGAGGAGAGCGGCGTCCCCTTCGCCAGCGAGTACGAGGGCAAGATGCACGCCTGCGGTCACGACGCGCATACGGCGATCCTTTTGGGAACGGCAAAGCTGCTCCAGTCCATGCGCGAATCCCTGCATGGCTCCGTCAAGCTTTTATTCCAGCCGGCAGAGGAGACCATTGGCGGCGCAGCGCGCATGATCGCGCAGGGCTGCCTTGAAAGTCCACATGTAGATTCCGTGCTTGGACTGCACGTTGCGGGCGATCTGTCTGCCGGACAGATCGGGCTGAAATACGGGAAAATGTATGCAGCTTCTGATATGCTGACGCTTAAGGTCTATGGAACGTCCTGTCACGGTGCACATCCGAACGAGGGCGTGGACGCAATACTGATCGCGGCACAGATTCTGACGGCAGTACAGTCGCTGATTAGCCGAAACATCAGTCCCACCGATTCCGCTGTATGTTCCTTCGGATCCATTCACGGCGGAACTGTGCGAAATCAAATTGCCGATTACGTTGAATTATCCGGCATTATTCGAACACTTACGCCGGAAACACGTCTGTTTGCCAGAAAACGCGTCCGCGATATTTGTGAGCAGACTGCAAGCATGATGGGTGGACGAGCAGAGCTGATTGTCGAGCCGAGCTACTCTCCGCTGATCAACAATGACCGTATGGTTGATTTGGTTCGTAATGTAGCGTGCGCGCAGTTTGGCTCAGACAAGGTGATCCTGCGGGACGTGCCATCGTTGGGGGTGGAGGATTTTGCGTATTTTGCCGCAGAACGTCCAAGTTGCTTCTTCCATCTGGGTTGTGCGCATCCAGAAGAAAAGCGACGCATCGGACACAGCTGTTTCTTTGACATCGATGAGCGATGTATTCCGATCGGGATCGAGTTGTATATTGCCAGCGTCTTGCGCTTTTTACAACACGGCAACAGCGACGTAGCCGGTATCGTGTAGTCAATTAAAAAGCCCCGGCTCGGTATTCCGAGTCGGGGCTGCCGTATGTCCATCAAAAATCCATGTCAAGCCGCTTTCCGAAATCGCAGGCCGTTTGCCCGCACGGA
>ERZ779875.869-NODE-869-length-23222-cov-15.983597_pt1 | contig 23222 bp, 14 predicted proteins | sample MGYA00511246_ERZ779875 | MGnify/ENA primary metagenome ERZ779875 (study PRJEB29588, sample SAMEA2155093) | human gut metagenome | biome: human gut; feature: human-associated habitat; material: faeces | place: Denmark | collected 2008/2010 ... | reverse complement strand
TCTCACAGTGCGACGGCGAAAACGCACATCTTACCCCCGTGTCAAAATCAAATCTCCTGTGCAAAACAATGAAAATGGACCATGACTATTGACAAACGTATTAAAATGCGATACCATAAGAATGGTGAATAATATAAGCTCGTAAAGATTTTAAAAGTCTTTGCGAGCTTTTTGTTTTGAATATAAATTTCGCTATGTTCAGTGACAATAACAGAAACTTGAAAATAGAATAGGAGGTCTGGTAGCGTGAAAAAACTCATCACTAGATCCTGCGAAGAAATAATGACAACTGTGTACAAGCCAATAGAATTCGTTATAGACGGCTTGATCGCACAAGGTCTGTATATCTTAGCAGGTGCACCAAAGGTCGGCAAATCGTGGCTGGCACTTGATATGTGTCTGTCAATAGCGAAAGGAGAAAAAATTTTAGGTCTAAAAACTTCACAAGGAACTGCTCTGTATCTGTGTTTAGAGGACAGTTACGCAAGAATACAAAACAGGCTCTATGAGCTGACCGATGAACCAACTGAAATGCTTTACTTCTCTGTTATGTCTGACCCGATAGGAGGCGGTCTTGAAGAGCAGATTGAAGGCTTTATGAGTGAACATCGTGATCTGAAAATCGTTTTTATTGACACTCTGCAAATGGTTCGCAGCGATACTGATTCAAGCTATGGTTCAGATTACAAAGAGCTGTCTGTGCTGAAAGCACTTGCTGACAAACTTGAAATCGCAATAATAGTTGTACATCACACTAGAAAATGCAAAGACAGCGACCCGTTCAATATGATCTCAGGTTCGACAGGACTGAGCGGCTGTGTAGACGGAAGTATGGTTCTGATCGAAACAAAACGTGGCAGCTGTAATGCAAAACTTTATTGTGTAGGACGTGATATTGAAAACGCAGAAATTAATTTGCAGTTCGATAGTGATTTGAAAAAGTGGGTCGTTACCGATGAGCCGACCGCTCCAAAAAGTAAGGACAACATTTTTCTTGCGGCATTGTATGTTTACATCAAAAAGAAAATTGATTTTTCAGGTACGGCGTCAGAACTTATAGAGAAACTGAAAAGTGTTTCTGATGAAACATTTTATCCCAACAGAGTAACAAGAGATCTGGTTCAGAACGGCTACACACTCAGAAAGTACGGGATAGATTTTCAGTACAAGCGAACTAGAAACGGCAGGCTGATAATTCTTCATTACGACCGTGAGCGTGACAGTAGTGACAGTAAAAACACTAGCGAAGTTACTGTCAACAAGCTGATTCAAAAAGTCTGAAAAACCTTGTAAAATCTTAATTCACAGAGTGTGACAGTAAAAAGTTAAATCAATGTTTACTGTCAACCCCAATCAGCGAACGTGTGGCGATCTGTGGGCTTTAGTTTTCAGTCGGGTAAGTTTAGCAAAGCCAAATGGAAACCCCACACAAGCGATTTGTGAGCCGCTGTGGGCGATATTTTAAATAAGGTTAGCTTGTGCAAGTCGAACTCAACGATTTGAGCAATTATGTACTTTGCACAATTAAGCAGCTAGAGCTATAACCACCAAAGCTAAATATTTCATTGCAAGTTAAAGTTTCGGGGTCGCAGCCCCCGAAACGCTCACAGCGGACGAGCAAAGCTCGCCGCAAAAGTGCCGTAAATACGCAGTTTGCGAGATACGACAAGGTCGAGAAGTCAATGGGGTCGTAAAAACAGGTCCTTGATAATTCAGAGGTCGCACACCGCTAAAATCAGGCTGAAACAGCGTAAATGCGTGCTATCGTGTCGGCGTCGAAAGGTATAAATGCAATAAAATCAAGCAAGTTTTTTGTTGCAGTTGGTGATTACTATTTCAAAGTTTTTGTGATATCATTGACTGGAAAAACAGTGAAAAACAAATGGATAATTTTTGATGAGTGTGAGAAAATATTACTGATGCAAATGGAAAAGGAGAGATGTCTATTGAGTAAAAATCCGAAAAGTCCCTATTCCAAGCTGGAAATGAAGAAGAAAACCCTGGCTGCTTGGACTAAGCTGCTGCTCAACAGCGGCGAGATCGACATCAAAAAGTACAACAGAATGATAATGATGATCGAAAGACTGGCGGCATGACCGCAAATGCAGTGCCGAAAGGCATTGCTACATATTGCCACAGGTAAGTTATTCCGTGCCATTGACCCTGTGCTGTCGGCATGGTATAATCATATTAACTAAACAAAATCAAAGTCAAAACAATCAGTCAAGGCTTTGACGAAAGGAGAATTTTAATGGATATTTATGCAGCCGCTGATCTTATGAAACGTGAGCGGAAAACAATTTTTGATCTTGAAATCAATGTTACATTTTATGCACGAGTATCAACGACCCGTGATGAACAGGAAAACTCTATTGAAAATCAGATCAATTTCTTTACAGAAATGATAAAATCAAATCCAAATTGGAATTACATTGAGGGCTATGTTGACAGAGTAAGAGGTGAACATGCCGAGAACCGTGCTGAATTTATGAGAATGATCGAAGATGGAAAAGCAGGAAGGTTTGACCTTGTACTTACAAAAGAAGTCAGCCGTTTCGCAAGAAATACTATCGACAGCCTTACCTATACCCGTGATCTTCTCCGAGCAGGTGTAGGGGTCTTCTTCCAAAATGATAACATTTGTACCATTGATTCTGACAGCGAAATGCGTCTTACTATAATGTCAAGCATCGCCGCTGATGAAGTCAGGAAGCTTTCTGAACGTGTTCGTTGGGGTCACAAGCGTTCAATAGAAAGCGGAAATGTTATGGGCAACAATCGTATATTCGGCTATGATAAAGATGACTGTAAACTTGTCATAAACGAACCTGAAGCAGAAATGGTAAGAATGATATTTGACCTTTACTCTACTGGTGATATGAGCGTCAGAAAGATAGAACGAATACTATATGATAAGGGCTACCGTGGACGCAATGGTACAAGGATACATCACAACACCGTTTCAGGCATTATACAAAACCCAAAATATAAAGGATTTTACTGTGGTAACAAAGTAAGAATAGTTGACTACCGCACAAAAGAACAGCGTTTTTTACCCAAAGAAGAATGGGTGATGTACAAAGACGAAACAGGCGAAGTCGTACCTGCCATAGTATCTGAGGAAATATGGAACAAGTGCAACAGAATATTTGAAACAAGAAGTGCTGCCATAAAAAGCCGTGAACACTCATTTAAAGACACAAGTGTCTTCACCGGTAAGATATGGTGTGCAGCTCACGACAAGCCATATTGGAGGACAAGTTACTCAAACAGCGTATCAAAAGGTCAGCCAATATATCAATGGATATGCTCAGAAAAAAAGAAAGAAGGTGCAAAAAGCTGTGCGTCATTTGCAATAATGGAATCGGAACTTTACAGCATACTGTCGGGATTTTTCAAGGACGTGGCTGAAAACCTTGAGGATTATGTTGAAACATTTCTTCGGATATATAAAGAATCAGACCGCTCTGCCGAGGCAATGCGGCAGGTAAGCGGCCTGAAAGCAACACTGGAAAAGGAAAATAAAAAGCGTGATAAACTGCTGGAGCTCTATATGGAGGAGCTTATCACAAAATCAGAATTTACAAAACGTAATACCGAGAGCAGTGAACTAATAAAAGGAATAGAACATCAGATAAGATTTATCGAAAAGAAAAGCGAAAACGACAATAGTTATGCAAAAGCTATAAAGCGGATTGAAAAATACTTCCGTGAAATGTATGATCCTAGCCTACCAATGAACAAGGAACAAGTCGACGAAATGGCAAAGGCAGTCATAGACCGTATAAGTGTAGTTCCAATAAATAAGAACACAATGAAACTGGAAATTAAACTTCTGACAGGTGAATCAGAGCCGATGACATACATTAGGAACGGAGAAAGATATGCTCGGCGTTCTGGACTCACCAGCAAGAAGATGATCGACGCTTACAAGACAACAGGCAACAAGTAATTTCTCCCAAAAAGTCCTAAAAACTCCGCCGTGGCATTCGCTGTGGCGGAGCTTTTTACTTGAAATCAGGCAAAAAAAGTAGTATAATATACACATAGGGTCGGGGTAAAGATCATAGTAAAGAGGGATAAATATGTTGACTAAAAAAATCACCGCAGGACTTACAGCTTTTGTTATAACAGCTTCTGCCGCACTGCTTCCGCTTCAAGAAAGCATTAACGGCATATTTGGGAACACCGCTATATCAGCTCAGGCTTATTCTGCAAACGGCGCCGTAAAAATGCCGTCAGATTTTCTGACTTTTAACAGTTCCGATCAGGTTTTCGTAAACGTGGTTTCTGCCACTGAAAACGGACTATACTATTATACTGTGGAAAACTACAAGAAGCTAATTAAATTCTATAGCTTTTCCAACAACTCCGTGAGAACTGTAGCAACGCTTGGTGACATTATAAATGTATATGCAAATAACTCCAAGATCTATTATATCGAAAGAGATACCAGCACATACAATTCCAGCGTGAAGGGCTCGTCATATTCTTATTACATAAAGACCTTTGACACCGATACGGAAAAGGTGACCAAAAGCGTTAATGTGAGCAAGTATACGCCCAATGGTATTTTAAATTACCCAAACTGTTTTGGCGTTGACGATAACGGCAGGATATATTACTATGTAACAGACAGCAGTGGTGCTGAAAAAGGCGATAATCTATTTGTCCTGGACTCAAACGGAAATAAGCTGTCCTCCTGCAGCACCGATGTTGCCATAACAAAGTTCTCAGGCTTTGACAGCACAAACGGAAACTTCTATTTTGAAAGAAACGCTGATTACGTTTATTGGGGCTATAGTCACAAAATGAACGCCCTTGGCTTTGGAAATATTTCAAATAACAAAATAACCGTGTCTGATAAATCTATCGACTATTTCTATCAGAAATATTACGATTATCATTATGACAACGCACAAATGCTTGGCAACGGCAAGCTTGCGTGGACTTCTTCTGCAAGCGGCACTGTAAACATCGTGGACTCTGCCAAATTTCATACATCAACAGATGATACATTATATCTCTTTGGAAGCGTTTCAAGAGCGGAACATGAAAACAAAAATGATCTCTACAACAGCGTTGGAACAAGAACTGTATACAACAGCGAAAATGACAGCACTATCATGTATGTAAACAACAACACCCTTATGGAGTTCAACAATGATTTCAAGCAGGTGGCTTCATATAAAACGGCTTATCCTGTTTTCGCTTTGTATTATACGAACGGCACTGTGACAGCCATAGAGCGTGATACTGACGGCAATTTCTACTCAGAGAATATTGCTTGGAAAATGCCTAGCAGTGTTACGATTTCAAATTCTTCTGCCACGCTCAAAACGGGCGACAGCCTTAAACTTTCTGCAAAGAGTAATTCCGATATAGACTACGGCTTCACATGGTCAAGCAGTGATAATTCTGTGGCTTCGGTTACAAAAGACGGCAAGGTGTACGGAAACAAGGCAGGCGTATGCATAATAACCGCCACCACCGACAACAGTGTGAAAGCAAGCTGTACAGTGACAGTTACGCCTATGGATAGCGACACAAAAGGCTCTGCCACTATACTCAGCGGACGTACAACAGACAATGCTTCAGATAACCATTACAACACATGGTCATCGGTCACAAACTCTTATCTTGTACAAAACAGCGACGGAACGCTCACAAGGCTTGAAAACACATCAAGCGGCATTGTGGTAGAAAACTATTCCGCAGACGGCAATAAGCTTATATCACAACGCACTATTTCAAAAGAGCTTAACCTATTTGGTGGCTTTTATTCAGGAAAAGACTATAACTATCTCGTGTTCGGTCAGAACAACACTTTCGAAAGCGACAGCAAGGAAGTTGTAAGAGTAGTCAAATACACCAAGAGCTGGAGCAAGGTAAATTCATGCAGTATCTCAGGTGTCAATACAACAAAGCCGTTCTCGGCAGGCTCACTGAGAATGGAAGAAGCGGGTGGAAAGCTTTATGTTTACACCTGCCATGAGATGTATGCTGACAGTGACGGCATAAATCATCAGGCAAATATGCTTTTCACCATTGACGAATCCTCCATGTCCCTGACCGACTCAATGTATGACGTTTCAAATCTTACAGACGGCTATGTTAGCCACTCATTCAACCAATTCATCAAAGCTGACGAAAGCGGAAAATACATCTACAGAGTTGACCACTCAGAATCAAGCAACTACACAATGAACGGCTCCTACCTTTCTGTAAACGGCATTACTCTCACAAAATATAAGGCTGACGGAAAATCAACAGCCGTGAGCGTTTCTATCCCTGTTAAGTTCGATATGAACAAAAGCAACTACACGGGCGCTTCAATAGGCGGTTTTGAGCTTGGCAGCGGAAACTGTCTGATAGCCTATGCAAAAGACTTTTCAAGCAGTTGTAAGACAAGAAATGTTTACATAAGCGTCACAGACGAGCTTTTCAACGGCACACAGAACATTGCCCTCACAAACTACGGCACATCAAGTAAAGTGACCTGCCGCACCCCTCAGCTTATAAAGATAAATGACAATCTGTTCCTTGTTATGTGGGAAGAATACAACAGTTCCACAGGCAAGACCGCCACAAAGACAATGACAGTTGACTCAAACGGCAAAACTGTTACCAAAGCCATTTCTCACTCCTTCGGACTTTCAGATTGTCAACCTGTTGTATGCAGTGACGGCATGGTAAAATGGTATGTCACAAATAATTCAGCACCGACCCTTTACAAGCTCTCACCATTTGCGCTTGACGATTATCATGAACACAGCTATACAAAAACAGTTCTCAGCAATGCCACCTGCACCACCGCAGGCACAGTAAAATACACCTGCTCATGCGGTGACTCCTACACCGAAACTATCCCAGCCACAGGTCACAAGTCAAGCGGTTGGATAACTGACAAGGCGGCTTCTATCGGAGTTAAAGGCTCAAAACACAAGGAATGTACAGTCTGCAAGAAAGTTCTTGAAACGGCTGAGATCCCTGCACTTTCAAGAATTAGCATTTCAAAGGCAAGCGTTACACTTTCCACTTCGACCTACGCTTATGACGGCAAGGCAAAGAAGCCTGGTGTAACGGTCAAGCTAAACGGCAAAACTTTGAAGAATGGTACAGATTACACAGTTTCCTATTCAAACAACACCAAGGTCGGAACAGCAAAGGTCACTATCACAGGCAAGGGCAATTACACAGGCTCAGTTTCTAAGACCTACAGTATCAAAAATAACTTCAAGAAAGCCACCATTTCAGGCATTTCAAACAAGTCATACACGGGCAAGAACATCACTCAGAGCATTACTGTTAAATACAATGGCAAAGCACTGAAAAAAGGCACTGACTATACAGTTTCATACTCAAGCAACAAGAATATAGGTACTGCCACTGTAAAAGTCGCAGGAAAAGGCTCTTACACAGGCACTATCACAAAGACATTCAAGATAAATCCTGCCAAGCAGGAGATACAGAAGCTCACGGCTAAGAGCAAGGCATTCTTTGTGGATTGGGCGCAGAAAGGTTCTGCTACCGGATACGAGATACAGTACGCTACCAACTCAAAGTTCACAAGTGCAAAGAAAGTTACCATAACAAACAACAAGACCGACAAGACCACTATTTCAAAGCTTTCAGGCAAAAAGAAATACTATGTTCGTGTTCGTTCGTACACAACTGTAAAGGGTACTAAGTATTATGGTGCTTGGTCGGCTTCAAAGAGTGTTACTACTAAGAAATAATTTTATATGAGAACAGCGTATCGCAGGGGGTTGCGGTACGCTGTTTTATTTTTACTTTGATATTGCAGTTCGAGGCCTCAAAAATTATTCTTTTCCTAGTCTTTCAGAAACTTCAAGCACCAATCACTGATCTTTTTCCGAAAGTTTCGACACGCTCTCAACTATTTTCTGCGTCAGGGCTGGATCCTTGCTGTCATCGTCGAAAAACTGCTTCGGAGTGACTTCAAGATACTCGCAAATGGCAAAAAATTCACCAAGGGACGGCATCGTCCGACCCGATGATATGCTTTGAATATACCCTTTACTGTGTCCGAGTGCAAGGCTCATCTTGTATTCGGACACATTTTTTTGCAATCTAAGCTGCGTAATTCTGTTACTGATATCCTTTTCTGTCATTTTCTCGCTCCCTTCGTCGATTTGTATCACTATACCTATTATAATATATATAATGTGACAATATTACCGCTTATATTAGTATTATTTCTTGACATATACCGCTCAAAAGGGTTATAATGTAAAAGTAAACTAATTTTAAACGGACATACCTTTGTCTGGCAATTATGCTATACTGAAAGCAAGATAAAACGACAAAATACGATGATTTGCCGCACCGATAATTTGACATTTTTGGTTAAATTAAAAAAATATTCTTCGAAAACGTTATACTAAGCAGCCAGCTTAACAAATTCAAAATCAAATGTGGTATAATTGTAAGAAAGAGGGGTAATAAAATGGAAAATGAGCGTTTAGACAGAGTACTTGAAATATTTTATCGGCTTTTGCACGGCGAGGTCGTGCCTAATCGGCTTATTGCGGAGGAGTATAGGATATCATCAAAGAGTGTCAGTCGTGACGTTGCAAGGATAAACGATTTTCTTGCGGAACACAGGGAGCTTATGCAAAATGCCGAGGTCACATATTCGCACAAGGACAGGGCTTACATACTTAAAAGTGACGAGTTTCTGAAAAATCAGGAGCTTTTTGCCTTGGTAAAAGTGATACTCGGGGCACGTTGTTTCAGCAAAGAAGATATGCTATTCATTGTATCTAAGCTGAGAAAGTTTACCACTGCCAATGACCGAAAGCTTCTTGATGAGGTGATCCGCAGGGAGATATATCATTATCACGAGGTACGCTCTGACTGCGACAGCGTGATAAACAATCTTTGGCGTCTTGTGCAGTGCATTGATGGTAAGAAGGTCATTTCGGTAACATATCTGAAAATGGACAGGAGCGAAGTTGTTAGGAAGCTGAAGCCTGCGGCGATAATGTTCAGCGAATATTATTTTTATCTTATCGCATATGCGGCAGATGATACCCAGTACAAGGCGAGGTATTTCCGCATTGACAGGATAAAAAATATTGTTGAGCACAGGGAGAATTTCCAGCTTGATCGTGAGCACAGCTTTGACGAGGGCGACCTGCGTGAGAAAAATCAGTTTATGTTTCCAGGGGACAACGTGCGGATAACCTTTGAGTTTTCGGGGCTGTCTTTGCAGGCTGTTCTTGACAGGCTGCCCACCGCAAAAGTCATTGAGCAGAACGGCACAAAGAGCGTTATCACTGCCGAGGTCAACTACGGCAGGGGGATAATAATGTACCTGCTCTCCCAAGGCTCGTGGGTAAAAGTCCTTGAGCCCAAACCGCTGGTGGAGGATATGCTGGCAGAGATCGGGGCGATGGGGGAAAGGTATGAGGAGAAATGATTTTACAGCGGTAATAATTAACTATTAAATACAAAGATCAGGTTAGGATGTATAATATGAGTGAAATATTGAAATTAGAAAATGAGGGACTTGCCGTTGAATTTGAAGTCATACCGGCCGTAAGTGAAACTGACATTAAGCAGAGCGGCAATGACATCGACGCTGCGATAAAAGATATAGATAATTGTCTTAACATCACAAATAAAAAAATCGAAGCTCTTAATTCCGAAATAGATAGGCTTACTAATCACGCTGACGGAATGGATTATATTGTGGCAGTTGTAAGCGGAATATTAGCAGGAGCAATTGATTCTATATGGGTTGGAGATTTTTCATTAGATCGTGCAAATGAATATGGTGATAATAAAGTAAATAACTTTGTGATTAAAATTGCACAAAAAGCGGGTTATACAGGTGATGATCTTAATGGTGCAGTAAAATATCTTGAAAAGAATTATGCTATCGTTGCCGATAAAGCTACAAATGATTTCGGCGGAGGTTTACAGCACCATTTACGAGATTTCTCACATCACCCAACACTTATAGGTTTATTTTTCTCTATGCTTACTCAGTTTACACATAAATTATATGGCACAGACGTAGCCGGACACTTTAAAGTGGTTGAAGTGTCTCGAGCAGACCTGATCTTGATCGGTAAGAATTTGCCTGAGAAAATTACATTTGGATTGATCAACTGGTTTTTTCATATGATAAGCGATATGGCTGGCTCATCTTCTTCGATCAGCAAAGGTAATACCGGAACTGGTTTGCCAGGTCCTTTAGTTTCATTTTTAAAGGAAATATCGGCACTTCCAATATTCCGTAAACTTGATGATAATGGATATAAGAAGTTTTCTGTTTGGATATCTAAACTCTTTAACGGAACATTGCTTGCAAAAAAAGATGAAAACGGGAAAATAATAGAAGCTGTAAAATTTGATCTGAGGACTGAAATAGGCGTTGCCAATGAATTAAAAAGGCAAGCTGTTCCAGTGATTATAAACGAATGCATTGTTCGTGGTTTTTATTTTATAAGAAGATTATGCAATGAAATAAAATCAAAGGATATCAGGTCATTTGATGAAATGTCACGAGTTGATTGGAAAGCAACTTTACCATTCAAAAATCGCACTATAGTGCGTATGCTTACAATCTCAACTGGAACGTTTATGGCTTTTGATTTAATTGACGCTGCAATAAGATCAGCGGCAAAGTCAGGCGGTAATGCAGCAGTTTTTGCAAAAGAGTTTATTCTCAAAGTGAATTTTGTAGGTGTGGGCAGATTTGCTATTGCCGCTGGCACGGATATCGGTATGGGCATAAAACGAAATAAACTTAGGAATGAGCGTATGCAGCTCTATACAACAAGTATTAGATTACTAAATGCCAAGGTATATTATTGTGAAGCAAATATGTGGATAGCAGCCGAGGATGCAGGAAAGAGTATCGAAGAAGCATATCAGGTAATGATCGTGTCTGTAGAACGCTATCAAGAAAGTATACAACAAATTTCAGAAGATATGAAAAAATTAGATAAACTTATACCAGAAGCTGAAAAGAATAACCCAGGACTTACAGATGATATTTATGACATCTTGAAGTGGGGATAATAAAAAAGGAGTGTTACATATGAGTAATGAACTTGAAATTTTTAAGGTAGATCAATCTGAACTTCCAAACATCATTACAGATCAATGGCGTGATATACAAGGTTTGGAAGATAAGGTGAAGAAGTCTGTTAAAATGGCTCAGACTGCAAAAACTTCTGCTGACAGGGCTTATGGCAAATCAGCAGGTTTGGGACACAAAAAAGAAGCTATTGAATCTTTGCAGGAAGCTTCTGTTGATCTTGCAGAATCACAAGTACAGGTCGTTGAGGCACAACAACTTTCTTTTGAATATCAGAAGAAGCTAAGCGAGATAACCAAGTATCTGTTTGCACTTGGCGTAAGTAATATAGCTGCCAACAGGACAGTTGTTCGTGAATTGGAGTTAAAGCTGAGAGGTGCTTCAGAGGGGGAGCTTTCCGACTTGGCAAGAAAAGAAGTTCTGAGCGTTATATCCCAGTTGAAAGCTCAGGAAGATATGATGAATAAGCAAAAGCAAATGTCTGAAACGTTAAAATCACAGGATAAAACGATATCAGAACATCAAAAGAAAGCGGAACATCACGATGAAGTCCTTGCAAAAATGGCGCAAAAAGACAAAGAACAAGACCTGACGCTATCTAAACACACTAAAAAAGATCTTGAACATGATCGTCTTTTAGCTGAAAGAAAACAGAAAGACGAGGAGCAGGACAAATGGCTTTCTGAGCAGGCTGAAAAAGACCTTGAACATGACAGACTCTTGGCGGAAAGAAAACAAAAAGACGAAGAACAGGACAAATGGCTATCCGAACAGGCAGAAAAGGATCGTGAACACGATAGACTCTTAGAGGAAAGAAAGCAGAAAGATGAAGAACAAGACAGCAAGCTTTTGGAACATCAGGAATCATTAGACGTAATTATGGAAAGAGATAAATCCCAGGATAAAGCCATAAATAAACTTACAGATGAAAACAAAAAGCTTATGAAACTAGTCGAAGACCTGACAGCAACCAAAAGTGATAAAAAAGCAACTATTATTTCATACATAGTTGCTGGAACATCATTGCTTTTGTCAATTGTTCATTTCTTTATTTGATCATAAACTATATTACTTACTTATTTTAAACACTTTGTTTTCCATAACCACCCATCCTGTATAGTAACCGTCAAATCCTCCGCACCCTCCCCCCCAAAAAAATCAGACCCTGCAAGGAATCACCGTCCCTGCAGGGTCATATTCATTCATTGTCTTTGAATTTAAAATTTTTGTATACATACCTGATCATATTGTATTTGATCTCAGCTTTATTCAGCCCAAGGCAATAATATCGTTCCCGCTGGCTTTGAAAACAGCTCCGTCAGATATTTCTCTGCGTCAAGTCCATTCGTCTGAGCCGTTGAAATAAGTGAATATAGTGCGGAACTTGCTTTGGCTCCGTTGGCTGTGTTGCTGAAAAGCCAGTTTTTTCTGCCGATGGCAAACGGCATTATCGCATTTTCTGCCCTGTCGTTGTCTATGGGAACATCTCCGTTTTCTAGAAATGTGTAAAGATATTTTTTCTCATTGACATTTCACTGACTGGGCGGTATCCGCAAAGCCCTCTGCAAGCTCCGTCAAGAAGGTGGTGACTTACACTGTGAAGTGTGGGGACACGCTCTCGGCTATAGCTCAACGCTGCAAGACTACTGTTGTGAAGCTTGTCAAGGACAATGGTATCAAGAATCCGAACATCATTTACGCAGGACAGAAAATTAAAATCAAGTAGGTAGTAAGACAGCCGACAAGGGTTATTCCTTGTCGGCTGTTTTCATATCTTCATCTATTAACTTGTTAATGTACCCGTTGATACTCATGCCCTTACTTTCTGCATAGGCTTTTAGTTCTTCTCTCCTGCCTTTCTTGACAACTAAACTTATTCTGTCATATGCCTTTTCATTATATAGTCTTTTACTGGCTGTTGATGTTTTACCACTCATAGTTGCACCTCCTTATTCTATATTATAGCATACTTGAAGCACTTACGCAAGTATGCTATAATAATATCATCAAAGAACGAAAGGAGTGAAACCAATGGGTAAGAAAAAGAAAAAGCGGCTCAAAAGAGCCGCCGCTTAGATAATGAAGCCCTCGCAAAGCTACTCATTATCAAAGCAATTTTAGAACTCGCTGAAAGTTTACTGAAGCTTATCGACAAGCTTACAGACTAACAGCATTCCGCAAGAGAGCCGAAAGGCTCTTCGCTGCGGATATTATATCACACAAAAGGAGAAATGTCAAATGAAGATCATAAGCATTATTCTTAATGTGGCTGAGATAGTTATTCTTATAGCCGCCATAATCGTATTTTTCAGAAAAAAGTGATTAAATATTCGGAGGTAAAAACATGAAAGTTACAGTACAGAAGATACGTTGCGGTCGGAGAAAGTATATCAGATAGTAGTTCAGCCGTATCAGGGTGATCTGAGGCGGCTGTTTTTGCGTACACGAATTATACACGATAAAGCTGAATTGTAAATATATGCTTGTGAAATGCGGAACAAATGAAACGGCTTAAATGATGTAAATGCGTGGTTTACAAGCAATTTTATAAAGCAATAAAAAGTGGAGTGAAGTGGTATATTTAATCTCTCCATCTCCGCCAGTCACTCGCCGTGACGGGCATTGTCCGTCATGGCTTTTTTTGTTATCAAACTTCAGTCCCGCTCAATAAGTTTGTTTGTAAACTTTACAAAGTAGGGGGCGTGCCCCTGCACCCAATCCGCTATCATTTATGGTAGCGGATTTTTTCGCCCCCGCCCATAGGTATGATACGCTGGGAGGGGTTTGATGCTCGCCGTGACGGGCATTTTATGTACTCATGCCCCTTGTGCATATGTGCTAAGCCCGCAAGATCGCAATTGTATGTAATGTCAAAAAGGTGCAGATAGTCTTGACAAAAGGCTGGACGTCTGTTAAACTTATCCTAAGCAAAGACCGGGGACGACACCCATAGAAAATAACAGCGTCGGAGCTAAACGCAAGCCTGTATAATGCAGGCGCTAATTTGATGTTGCTGTGCAAGGGGGAGATACCCATAGAAAAAAACGTTATTGTTACAGACATAAACGGAAAACGAATCGGAGCTACCTATCCCAAAAGGGCTAAGGGGCTTGTTAAGAACGGTCGGGCAGAGTATGCAAGCGACTGTGAAAAATGTACTATAAGAATATTAGATACTCATAAGCCGACCGTGGATGTTACGGAGGTAAACAATATGGGTAAAGTAATAGATTTTGATCCTAGAGATTTTAAGGCTGATAAGTCCTGCGAAAACAATGTTATAGCTAAATATTTTGTGACCGATAAGGACGGCGAAAACGTTATTGCCTATTCTATTGGAAACTGGAATTGGGATTGGACACAGATATGCTGTGACAAAAAGCTTGAGAAAAATACCGACTATGTTTTCAGATTTGTGATAGTCGGAGGCTATTGCAATACGTGCAATGAAACCTCTCGTTTTGAGATCGTGCCTATGCCAGACGGCAGCTTAACCGATGAAGCTTACGAAGACAGATACACCTACGATCTGGCTCAGAACAGATATAAGCCTGTTTTATGCAAAAAGACCGACGAGGGTATGCTGAGGCTTTTTGAGATACCTTTCAGCACCTTTGATTGCGAAGATTTCAGGTTTGTATTCATTGCTATGCACGCTGTTGCAACGCTTTATGCGCCAAAAGAGTTTTCAGCTTATGCAGACCTTGAGGATACGAGTTTTGACCAGCTTCGTGATGAGATCAACAGCAAAAACAGCGAGGATAATTCTGCAAATGTGGTGATGGATTTCACAGGCGCTCATGTCACACGCTCGACTGTCACCGATCTGCTGACAATGGCTCGTTTTGGCAAAAGCGAGAATGTTTGTATTGATTTTACAGGAGCTGTCATAGAGGACGATAAGCCGGACGATATTCAGGCTGATGCAGATGATACCAAGTCTGACGATATTGCTGTTGAGCTTATGGACGTTGCAGACAACTGAGCTTCGCAGGAAGATATACTTTACTAAGATATTATGATTTAATAAGTTGATCCAAACAGAGAAACCCATTGATCGGGTTTCTCTGCTTTTTTTTGCACAAAAAACCACCCACAGCCAATCAGCCGTGGGTGGCAATATCATTTTAAATTAACACTATTCTTTATTTTCCCAGCGCAATCTTGCCCATTGCGTCTGCCTGCATGATAGCGTCATAAAGCTCGATAGGCTGTACATCGCCTGCAAGATTGTGGATAGTTTCACCCGGGATACAAGCGTTCTTTGCGATAGTTTCTACCTGCTCAGGTGTAGTTACACCGATCTCTTCAAGTGTGACAGGAAGTCCCACTTCAAGGCAGAAGTTCTGTACCTCTTCAAACTCTTCCTTTGGCGCACCCTCAAGTACAAGCTGAACCAGTGTACCAAGGGCTACACAACAGCCGTGGTCTGCGTGCTTGATTCCCAATGATGTTACGCCATTGTAGAACGAGTGTGCGGCCGCACAGTTTACGTTGTCTGCTCCAACTCCTGAAAGATATACGTTAGCCTCGCAGATAGCTTCAAGGGCAGGTGTAACTGCGTGTACCTTGCAAGCCTCAACTGCCTGCTTGCCGTATGTTTTCAGCGTGTCATAGCAAAGCCTTGCAAGTGCCTGTCCTGCTCTTGTGATGCCTGTGCCTTCAAGGCTCGCAGACTCTGTTCTTATGGAAGCTCTGCCCTCAAAATATGTACCAAGTGCATCGCCCATGCCTGCAATAAGGAACTTTACAGGTGCGTTTGCGATAACTGTTGTGTCTACCATTACTGCGTCTGGATTGGTAGGATAGAAAAGATATTTGTCAAAGCTGTGGTCATCATTGTATATTACTGACAGACCTGTACATGGCGCATCTGTTGCCGCAACTGTAGGCACGATAACAATGTGCTTGCCTGTGTAGTATGCTGTAGCTTTTGCAGTATCAACTGCGCTTCCGCCGCCAACTGCAACTACTGTGTCGATGTTGTCAGCCTTTACTATCTCTTCCATTTTGGCTATCTCGCCCTTGCTTGATATACCACCAAATACTTCATAGCGTCTGTAATCGTCAAGTTCGCCAAAGCTTTTTTCTATCTTGTCATGACAGGCTTTGTAGCCACTGTTTGAACATACAAACAGCCACCTTTTGCCCATATAGCCCATTTCTTCATGAAACTTAAGTGTAGCATCTCTGCCCTGAACATATTTGAGCGGCTCACGCATTGCTCTGAGTCTTCCCATCATAATGAATTACCTCCGATTTGTTTGATTTATTAACTTTATACGGAATTCTCTCCGTATTTTCAATTAGATTATAGCATTCTGCACAAAAGATACAAGAAACATTTTATAAATGATATGTGAATTATTTGTTGTGGCAACATTTGAAAATGTAAAGCTTGGAGGACGATAAAACAGAAAAAGCGGAGGCTCTTTGCGAGCTTTCCGCCTTTTTCATATGTTCAGCATTACGGAAGCGTAAAACATTCCGTCACCGTATTCAAATTTAGCTACGCCATTGTATTTGGCGGCAATGTTCTTGACAGACTCTGTGCCGATCCCTTTGCCTTTGCGTTTTGAGGAAAGGAAACCGCCTTCTGGGTCGGTGAGGATAGTTCCGGTGAAGGTGTTGTCCACCGCCAGGCAGAGGGAATAGCTGTCAGCCTTTGCTCTGATTATTATTTTTTTATTCTTTGCACTGTCAGACACGCAACCGTGAATGGCGTTTTCGATAAGATTTCCGAAAAGCACAGAGAGGTCGGTTATGTCTATTTTTATATCATCTGGTATGTCAGCGCTCACCTTGTATTCAATGCCGCTGCTTTCCGCTATTTGAGCAAAATATGCAAGAAGTGCGCTTACAGATGTGTTTTTGCAGTAAATGCGTTCTGATATATCGGGCATAGAATCCCTGAAAGAATTGAGATATTCCGAAAGCTTATCGTATTCACCCTTTTTCAGAAGCTCCTGCATAAGAGCGATATGATGTCTGACATCATGCTTATAGCGTCTTGTTTCTTTTATCTTATCCTGCAAATAGTCATATTGCAGGTTCTGCATTTCAAGCAGGTGGTTATTTTCCTGAAGCCGCAGATTTTTCTGCTGTTCGATGACCAGCCGTGCTACGATGTAATACACCAGAAACGCCCCTGCGTTTATAAAGAACAGAGCTATGGTGTTCTTTGGCTCCAGAGCAAGCTCTAAGCTACTTTTCGTAGAGTTGCCGTAGAGCGTATAGTACCATATTATATAGAACGTAAATGGGATAAGCCAAAGATAGCGCCACTCCAGACCTGACGGCTCTCTTTCCACCGCAGGTGTGTAGACCTTTTTCATGTAGATAAAAAGCGGCCCCCATACCACGGCTTCTGTCATAAGCATACAAAGGGAAAACGACCAGCGGTATGATTCATAGGCAAGTGACGGGAACAGAATGCCCTCCAGACATTTTGAGGTAATGACGATAAAGCTTGCGTTATTTGAAAGCAGAAGCAGTGTGAAGCCTGTTTTGCCGACCTTGACCTTCACAGCGAAAAAGTAAAAAGCCGCATAGAGCAGGGTGCTGACTGCACTTAGCAGACCTGCATTTGTGCTGAAAAATGCCGCCTGCCAGCCTAAGAAGATCTGCACCAGTGAAAGAGCCACAACAAGTCCCACAGTAGCTGTTTTGGAAAAGCGAAGTCTATGCCGGAAGGGATAAAGGGCAAGCACCATAAGTGGCAGAAAATTCAGAAGGGAATATATGCCCACTTCCACAAGGCGGTATAAAGGAGGCATTACTGCTCACCGCCTTTTCGCAGATCACTGAAGCGAAACTGAGCGAAGGCGTCTAGTGTTTCTCTGGATTTTCGGCGACTTATGGGGATATGTGTGCCGTCGCTCATTATGAAAAGGTCGCTTTTTTGCTGGGCTATCTCATAGAAATTCACGATGACGCCTTTGGTGGAAGTGTAAAAGTATGAATGACTGCAAAAAATGCTCTCAATCTCAGCGAAAGAATTTCTTGAAACTATGCTTTCACCGTCTGTGCAATGGATAGTCACGATATGTGACGCACAGTCTATGTAGATAACATTTCTGAGTATCACGTTCTGACCGTCGGGAAGCTTAACGGAACGCATACGATCAATTTCATCAGAACCGATCCGGTCAAGCATGGCTTTTACTTTGTCAGCCTGAAAGGGCTTGCAAAGATAGTAGCAGGCGTTGAGGTCGTAGCTTTCGCTTGCAAACTCGTTGCTTGAAGTGCCGAATGCGATATGCACGTTTTTGTCTGTTTCACGAAGCTTTTCTGCCACCTCTATCCCTGTCATTTTCCCCATGAATATATCAAGCACCACCAGATCATAAGCTCCCATCTGCCAACATGACAAAAAGCTTTCTCCGCTTGAAAACGTATCTATCTGACAGCTGTGAGCGGTTTGTTCGGAAATATATTCATGAAGAAGTGCAAGGTCGTTTTTATTATCGTCTACCAATGCCACTCTCATACTGTAAAAATCCTTTCTTATACATGATTTCTTAATATATAATAACACACATCAAAGCAAAATTCAAGCATTATTCATTTATTTTGTTACCGCTTGTGCAGATTTTTGACCGTTTGTGCTAAATTTATTGACAAAGTGTGTAGTCTGTGTTAAAATAATCATGTAAAATTATGTTCTGAGTAAAAAAGAAATATCAGCAACGAAAAATATTATGGAGGAATTAGAATGAAAAAGAAAATTTTAAGTCTTTTGGTGACGGGCTGTCTTTTGTTTGTGCCGACAACGGCATTTGCAGACGATAATAAGACGGTAATAAAAACTGTTGACGACCTGTTGGCATTTTCAAAAGCGGTAAACAACGGAGATTATGACAAGAATAAGGACGCAGTTGTTGTTCTTGAAAATGACCTTGACTTGACAGGTGTTGTATGGACGCCTATCGGAAACGTTTTCGATGAAAACGGCTATATTGAACATTGTTTCAGCGGCAAATTCTACGGAAACGGTCATACTATTTCAAACATTGATTTTACGTCTATTTATGGTAAAGATTTGTTGGTCGGTTTCTTTGGCGATATCGAGGAAGCAGAGGTATCAGGTCTGACTATAGAGGGAAATCTGGATGTGACAAATACTGATAACGAATATACTGTTTATGGCACTATTGCAGGATTTGCAGGTGATTGTACTATTTCTGATTGTGTGTCAAACGTATCGTTCAACAATAACGGCAAATATGTTTATGGCTTCATAGGCATGGTAGGTCAGGCATACGGCACAACTTTTGAATATTGTGAGAACACAGCAGACATAACTATCTCAGGCGACAACGAAAGTGTTTATGTGGGCGGTATAGTTGGATATGCGCAGATTGGAACGGAAGTCCGCTATTGTTCAAGCACAGGCGATATGGTATATGCTGCACCAGACGCCGGCGGTATCGTAGGACGTTTGTATGGCGATTCCAAGGTCATAAACAGCTATGTTACAGGAAAACTCACGCCGGTTGGCAACGGAACCACAGATGTAGGCGGTATTGTTGGTTCAGTAGCCGGCGGTTCTGTAAGTGATTGCTATTTTGCAGGAGAAATTGACCTTTCACAGTACTCAGCCAAAAAGCCATATACACGTTTCGGCGGAATAGTGGGGAAGGATTCCTCGTCTACAACTGACTTTAAAAACAACTATTTCACAGAAACAGAAAATGTTGAAGCTTGCGGTTCAAATAAAGAAGCAGGCAAGGCTAAAGCATATGACTATATGACAACAAAAGAATTTTATGACGAGTTGACAGCTGGCGGTGCAAAGTATCAGTATGTTGAGGGAAAAACACCTGTCCTGCCAACTAAGGAATATGCAGTTGATTTTGAAGTAACACCTGCTGACCTGAAAAATGTTGTAATAAAGGTAGACGGAAAAGAGATAACAAACAATACTGCAATGCTTACAGCAGGCACTTACACAGTAGAGGTAACTGCTGACGATTGCGAGCCTCTCAGCAAGGAAATAACTATTTCAGCAGATATCGCAACACATACACAGGCTTTTGAACTTGCATACAAGTCAGCAGACTACACAGAACTTGACAAGGCAGAGGAAGCCGCAAAGGCTCTCAACAAGGACGATTATGAGGACTTCTCAGAAGTCGAAAAGGCTCTTGCCGCTATCGACAGAACAAAGAACATCACAGAGCAGGCTGATGTGGACGCTATGGCAAAGGCTATAAATGACGCTGTGGCAAACCTTGTAAAGAAAACACCTGCTTCTTCACAGCCTGACAGCGTAAGCAGTTCTGATGCTTCGTCAGATACGAGCAGTTCCGCTTCTGACAGCTCATCTTCTGACAGCAAGTCAGACAGCAGCTCAAAGGCAGCTTCAAACGCTTCAAACACAAACCCATCGACCGGCGTTGCAGGCGGAGCATTCGCTCTTGCGCTTCTGAGCGGTGCGGCTGTGGTAATGGCTAAGAAGAAAAAGTAATATATCCATTAAATGGATATATAAAGCAATTAAGTGGGACTTTCATACATTATTTGTTTAAATGAATACCGCTTGTGCAGATTTTTGACCGTTTGTGTCAAAATAGTTGAAAAATTATTACCGCTCTGCTATCATAATTATAAGCAGGGCGGTTTTATATCGCAATGCAAATATGAATATGAAGTCTTATATTTCGGGAGGATAAAATATGAAAAAGACAAGAATTTTTAGCACAATGCTAGCAACGGTCATATGTATGGCGTCTTTGCCTGCAATAAATGTTTTTGCGGCAAATCAGCAGAGAACTACAACTCTTGACCTTACAGTGGCAGGATTTCAGAACGATCAGAAAAATGAAGACGAGGGCTGGAGCTGGGACGCTGATACTCTGACGCTTACTCTTGACAATGTAGATTTTTCTACAGGAAATAAGTCGAGTATAAAAGTTGACGGCTTAAAGTCTACAACGATACTTTTCAAGGGTGAAAACAAGCTTGAATCATCAGCAACTATTATTAGCAGGACGGATAGAGGCTCAAAAGATACTGGTTTGACTTTAAAAGGCGAAGCTAAAGAAAGTAAGCTTAGCCTTGTTGAAACAGGCAATCTTCCTTCAATGGATCAGCCAAATATCACCTTTGAGTCAGGTACAGTTGATATTCAGGGCGGTGCAGCCATTACTTTGTATACCATAAAAGTAATGGAAGCGGCTGTGAATATTGATACAACTATGGCAGACCCTCAAGATGGTTGGAACGATGGTCTGTATGCTAACGGTTCTATCGAGATATACGGTGGAGAGGTCAATGTTAATGCCGGAAGAATAGGTCTGTTTGTTGTTGGCATAGGTGCTCCTGAGCCAAAGACAGGCTTGATCATAGAGAACGGAAAGTTAGATATCAATGGTAAACTTGCAGATATCTATGTTGGTTCAGGCAATACTAAGAATGCGGTAATTTCCGGCGGAGATATCACACTCGGTGGTGACATAGGAATTTTCCTTAACGATTGCGAAAAGTGCGAGATAAAGGGCGGTACATTCCATACTGATGAATGTGAAAAACCATTCGCAGTTCATAGAGACAGTTCGGCTGTATTTGAGTATGCAAAGGCAGATTATACAGAGCTTGACAAGGCAGAAGAAACTGCAAAGGCTCTTAATAAGGACAACTATGTGGACTTTACAGCCGTAGAAAAGGCACTTGAAGCTATCGACAGAACTAAAAACCTTACACAGCAGTCAGATGTTGACAAAATGGCGAAAGACATAAACGATGCCGTTGCAGCACTTGTTTACAAGTCAGCAGACTATACAGAGCTTGATAAGGCAGAGAAAGCTGCAAAGGCTCTCAACAAGGACGATTATGAGGACTTCTCAGCAGTCGAAAAGGCTCTTGCCGCTGTCGACAGAACAAAGAACATCACAGAGCAGGCTGATGTGGACGCTATGGCAAAGGCTATAAATGACGCTGTGGCAAACCTTGTAAAGAAAACACCTGCTTCTTCACAGCCTGACAGCGTAAGCAGTTCTGATGCTTCGTCAGATACGAGCAGTTCCGCTTCCGACAGCTCATCTTCTGACAGCAAGGCAACTGACAGCAAGTCAGACAGCAACTCAAAGGCAGCTTCAAACGCTTCAAACAAAAACCCATCGACCGGCGTTGCAGGCGGAGCATTCGCTCTTGCACTTCTGAGCGGTGCGGCTGTGGTCATGGCTAAGAAGAAAAAGTAAATAAGATCTCCCCTATTGTTGATATTTCGGAGAAGGGCAGTTCCTTGTGGACTGCCTTTTTTCTGTTTGCAGGAAAGCGGGATTTGCCTGCATAATTCAGGGCGTTTTTTTGCAAAAAAAACATAAAAATGCAATTATTTTATATCGATAATGCAAAACGGTCTGCATAAGCCTGAGCTAACCCTTGACAATAGTCAATATCTTTTATTATCTATTTTATACCATGAAATTACATTTATTCATAAAAAATCATCATAGATTTAAACGAAATGTAAAAAATCAGCTCACAAAATCTGCGTTTACCCTTGCAATTCAGAAAAATATGTGGTATAATTATATTGCTGTAATAGGAGCACAGCATGAAATGCTGACAGTGTGTTTTCAATTATCAGATGAATTTCTGTATAGCTTATGCTTTATAATAAGGAAAGAAAATGAATGCGTCAGCGTGTGCTGTTTCATTATAGCGCCTATTAACGATATTTTTTGAAAAGGAGTTATTGCAACATGTCAAAGATCGATTTGAGCAAGTACGGTATCACCGGAACTACAGAAGTTGTTTACAACCCTTCTTACGAGCAGCTGTTCGAGGAAGAAACAAAGCCAACACTCGAAGGCTATGAAAAGGGTCAGGAAAGTGAGCTTGGCGCAGTAAACGTTATGACAGGCGTTTATACAGGCCGTTCACCTAAAGATAAGTTCATCGTTATGGACGAAAATTCTAAGGACACTGTTTGGTGGACTTCTGACGAGTACAAGAACGACAACCACCCAGCTTCACAGGAGGCTTGGAAGTCTGTTAAGGAACTCGCTATCAAGGAACTTTCAAATAAGAGACTTTTCGTAGTTGACGCATTCTGCGGCGCTAACAAGGATACAAGAATGGCTATCCGTTTCATCGTTGAGGTTGCTTGGCAGGCTCACTTTGTAACAAATATGTTCATCAA
>ERZ779875.866-NODE-866-length-23301-cov-261.670782_pt1 | contig 23301 bp, 30 predicted proteins | sample MGYA00511246_ERZ779875 | MGnify/ENA primary metagenome ERZ779875 (study PRJEB29588, sample SAMEA2155093) | human gut metagenome | biome: human gut; feature: human-associated habitat; material: faeces | place: Denmark | collected 2008/2010 ... | reverse complement strand
CTCCACCTCTCATCTCGGTCTTCTCCCCTCAGGGAAGAAGAGGAAACCGCTCCTCTCAATAGTCTTTACGACCCCTTCGGTTCCCCTTGTAGGGGACAGAAACGTCGCTCGTAACCATTTCATTCTAAGGATGGCGGACCATCAGAGGTCTTCGCCAGCAGCGGAGCTGCAGTTTTTTGTGCGGGGATAAACCCGCTTTCACTCAAGGATTTGCTAAGGGGCTGCTTGCAGCTTTGAGATCACATTGTTGATACACCAACAGTATTACACCAAGAATGACAGTCCGCACTATAATACAAGCAGTGATACCTATCAGTTTTTTGGAAAAAGTTATTTTGGTTCCTCAAAGCCTATAGCTCTGCACTTATCAAAACTCGAATGAAGAATATTGCATTATTAACCTATACTTGGTTTATGGCTAAACATTTCTATTGTTTCTCCAAATTCTGCCAATACTTTACCAAGGTTAGGATTGTCATTTCTGATGATTACAGCAGCAACATTGTCTATTCCATATTCATCTACCAAAATAAGGTGCACACCTATTAATCTTCACTAAATCTAATTGCTTCATTATTACAACACACAAAATGATTCTGCTTCCTTACCTGTTCTGCGACGATAGTCCTCACGCATACGCTTCTCCATTTGCGCTATGTATTCAGCCTTTCGCTCCCTCGAAGCCTTGAAACGACGCATAAAATCTGCTTTTTTTTCTTCTATGTTCATATTTAACCTCCTTATAATTAAACTTTGCATACAAAGATATACTTTTTCTGTGATACTTCCAAATGTTTTTGGGAAAAAGTTATTTTCCTCAATGCAAGCTAAAGGTACTTTTGCTCTGCTGTCATCAATTTGCTCAGAACGAATGCTTATGGGATAACTTCTTTAACTCCCCATAAAGATAACTGCTGAACACCATCCCTGAATCGGAATCATCTATCCCAGACTTGAGTCATCAGGCGGCGGAAGGCGGCCAGATAGCCGCCTTCGAACAGGGGATTGTCGCCGGGATTGGCTGCCTGGTTGTCGGCCTCCAAGGCGTCGAGGATTTCGCAGATTTTCTCAAATTTCTGGCGGTCCGTCGATACGGTCTTCAGGGTATGACGGGTGAGCAGATAGGCCTGGGCCAACTCTAAAACTTTTCCGTCTTAGACTCGCTTAATTGTCTTCGGACGGACATGGTCTTCCTTACGTCGCCTATCGAATCCGGGCTTTTCTGCGTGCAAAACATGCCCAAAAAAGGCGTTAAGATTTGTAAAATGCTTAATATAAGCCATAATTTTTGTTAATTTTATACTCTACATGTAGAACATATAGATTTTGGTTATTTATGTATTTAATTTTATCTTTGTCATCGGTTACAATCTACCTGTCTAAGCATACTTCCTATTGGAAAACTCCCTATATAAAGAGCGTTCACCTTTCGGACTTTTGCTGCACCAAGGGTTCACCGTTTGACGCCATTTGTGACATCTTCGTGAATACCTGTGAAGGGTGGGTTCACGCCCCGAAACCCGTCTGTTTATCGGACTTCCGACACTAATGTGAAGGGTGAACCCTCGTTTCTTACTTTCACACGCATACGCGAAAGAAATTAAATAAAGAAAGAAATTTAACTATATGGGTAATGCCATAAAACATATATAAAAGAATGAATATATTAAAAAAGGCGTTCACAACGTCACGCGATGGTTTCATGCCATCTGTCTTCTCTCAGCTCGACTCTAAGATGAGCCGCCCACTAAGCTGCCGTCAGGAGCTGGAGGATCTGATTTTGCGCAACCACGAACTGGCTGCCATCACTGAGTCGTATCGAAAGGCCCTGGCCGTGAGTAAGCAACTTGCCGACAGCAAGGTAAAACCGCTGTCGACTGGCATCTGTTTCGCCGCACAGTTGGACGGCAGGGGCAGACTGCTGGAAAACGTGATGGGCGAAGTGGGATGTCTGGGACTCGACTACGACCATTTGTCCTCTGAGACCATGGGGATTCTCTTCGAACTCATCAGACATTCTCCACACGTCCTCATCGCCTACCGCACCATCAGCGGCAATGGACTGCGTATCATCGTGGGCTATCAGCGACCCGAGGGATGCGAACTGTCTTTCGTGGAACTGCACCAGGCGATGCTGCAGAAGGCGATGGCGCTGTTCGACTCCCTGCTGGGCATCAAGGCCGACCGGCAGTGCGTGGACTTCCTACGGCTGTCGGGACTCGCCCACGATGAACAGGCCTTCTTCAACTGGGATGCCGAACCGATAGTCCTCACCGACAAGGAACTGGCTAAATTCACCTCCTCCCTGCTGCGCAAGAAGAACAGCAAGAAGCAGGCTGCTGAGCGCTCCAAGGCGACTAAGGGAAGCAAAGCCAATGGCATCAAACTGTCGGCGGAGAAACCTACCATGGAGGAGGTGAAGATGCATGTCCTGGAAACGCTCCACAACTGGGGACTCGTCTTCGAGCCGCACCGCCACAACGAGTATGTGATGTACTTCGGAAGCATCTGCAACCGCTATGGCATCGAATTCAGGGAGGCTCTCGACTATGCCGAAGCTCATTTCTCTCACGAATATCCCGACACGGCTGCCGTCATCAAGTCGTGCTACAAGAAGACGGAGCGGTTCGGCTCCTGGCACTATTTCAGAGAGGGCGAGTCGTATCGTGGGCAAACTTCCGTGAAGTATATCAAGCAGTGGCTCTCGATGAGATACCAGATACAGCGCAACATGGTGACCGGCAGGCACGAGATAATGAGCCGCATGGCGGGAAATCCTAAGTTCCTGAAGTGGGTGAACCTGGATGACAACATCCTCAACTCGATCTGGGTGAAGATGGAGGAAGAGGGCATGAACATCAACATGCAGAAGCTCATCTCTGTCATACACAGCGATTTTGCCGTGCAGTGCGACCCTGTGGAGGACTACCTCCGGTCGCTGCCGCCATGGGACGGCAAACGCGACTACATCGGCGAACTGGCTGACCGCATACGCATCATCCCTCATCAGGGCTACCACCACGACCAGGCCACCTTCAAGAAATACTTCTGCAAGTGGATCGTGGCGATGGTGGTGGGATGGGTCACTCCGGAGGTGGTCAACCAGGTGATGCTCATCCTGGTGGGAAAGGGCGGCATCTACAAGAGCACGTTCTTCAACTACCTGTTGCCGCCGCAGCTTCGCGACTACTACCTCAACGAGTCGGCGGCGATATACACCGACAAGGACTTCATGGAGGCTTTCTCATGCAAGATCCTGATGTGCCTCGACGAGTTCGACACCGCTTTCGGCAAGAACCTCAATGCCTTCAAGAGCAACATGACCAAACTGCATTTCTCCATCCGAAGGCCCTACGACCGATTCCGCAGCGACCTGGACCATCGTGCCACAGTGGCGGGTACCACCAACAACCAGCAGATCATCACCGACCCGGAGAACCGACGCTACTCGCCCTGGATTGCGGAGAGCATCGTGAGCCCGAGAGACGAGCCGTTGGACTATGTGGGCATCTACTCCCAGTGCGTGGCTCTTGGCAAGGAGGTGAAGGAGCGAAAAATGCGTGGCGAGGAAGGATGGGTGTATTGGCTCACACAGGAGGACATCGCCGAGATGCAACAGCACAACTTGCTCTTCATGGTGCCCAACTATGCTGAGGAGCAAATCAAGCGTTTCTATCGTGTTCCGACTCCCGACACGTCTGAGCGGTTTATCAAGTTCCGCTATACCGCCGAGATTGTGGAGCGCATCTGCACCAACCCTGTCATGCGGAAGAACTTTGAATACCAGAGCATCGGCAGCATCATGTCAAGGCTGGGATTCCCCAAGGCTCATCGCCGCAAGGGCAACGGATGGTTTGTCGTCGAGAAGGAGGGGGCCGAGATCAACAGCGAAGCCTTCTATTGCGCAAGCGACAAGATGGAACAGGACGCCAGCCAATGACTTACTGAGATTTGCCGGTAAGTCACTGAGCTTTCTCTGTGACTTACTGAGACATGACAAACATTATATTGCTAACGAAGAAATTAAACATCTATCATGAAGAAAGACTACATCAGCAAGCACGACCTCGCCAACGAATATTTCCCTGACGCCGAGCGCCACGTGGCTGTCAACCACCTGATGCGATGGATCAACCGCTGCCCTCCCCTCGTTGAGAAGCTGCGGGCCTGTGGCTATCGCACCAAGAAACGGTACTTTTCGCCCGTCCAGCGAGAGATTATTTACGATTTTATAGGTGATCCATAATTTTTTTGCACTTTTTTTCGACCTATGCCCATTAGCGTATAGTTGACTCGCTAAAATGTCGTATCTTTGCATCGTCATTCAGAGAGAGTGACTTAGCGAAACATCGGGACGAGCGCGCAGACCTTTGTCGCTAAATATTATTAACTTTTATAACTTAACACCATGATTCTCTACAATTTAAAGAAAAACAAGAACAAGAAGATGCCGAATGCGTACGGCAAATACTACGCATACCCTGTTGTAACTCAAACCATCGGAATGGACGGTCTTGCCACCCACATGTCGGGCCACAACACACCTTTCTCGCCCGGTGCCATCAAGGGCATGCTCACCGACATGGTAATCTGCGTCAGGGAACTTGCCCTGCAAGGCATCGCCGTGAAGATCGACAACCTGGCGATTTTCTCCATCGGCATCAAGAACAAGCTGGGTGCCGACACCGAGAAGGACTTCTCCATCACCAAGAACATCGAGGGCGTGAAGCTCCGTGCACGTGCCACTGGCGAGTTGATGAGCGACAAGCTCAACCTCGATGCTACCTTGAAGAAGGCTACTGCTCTCACTGGTGACGGCACCACCGACAAGAACTCTCCTTCTACTCCGTCGGGCGGCGGTACCTCTCAGGGTGGCGGTAGCACTCCATCAGGTGGCGGCGACACCTCTCAGGGCGGCGACACCCCATCTGCTGGAGGCGACAATCCCGGAGGCGGCGAGGGTGAATAACCATCGCCCGACTTTCAGAAGTTAAATTAGAGGGGAGTTAAGACAACAGTCTTTTTGGCGTAGTTTTTTAAGCAGCAAGACATACGTCTTAACTCCTTAACTCCTTTAACTCCTTTAACTTCCCCATATTAAACATTAAACATTTAAAAACATTTATCACCATGAAAAAAGAAAATTGGAAAGCAGTCATCAACTTCATCATCACCGTACTCACAGCGATAACCAGCGCTTTTTGCGTCAGCTCCTGCCAGAACCTTTAAAAGGGAAAAAGGTAAAAGGGTAAAAGAGTAAAAAGGTAAAAGAGTAAAAAACGAATATCATGAGAGACATCAATCTGATTGTGGTGCATTGCAGCGCCACGAGAGTCAACCAGAACTTCACTGTTGAACAACTGGAAGCCTGTCATAAGGCCCGCGGCTTCGACACCATCGGCTATCACTATTACATCACCAAGGACGGCACCCTCTATCCCTGCCGGCCGGAGCGCATCGCAGGGGCTCATGCCCGCCACTACAACGCCCACTCCATAGGTATCTGCTATGAGGGCGGACTCGACGCGAACGGCCATCCCGCCGACACCCGTACACTGGCACAGAAAGTGACGATGGAGGAACTGCTGCATAGCCTGTGCGTGGATTATCCCGATGCCGAGATCCTGGGCCACCGCGACCTGCCTAATGTCCGAAAGGACTGTCCGTGCTTCGATGTTCGAGACTGGCTCGAAGACATCGACTTCCACATCTAACCTCTGACTACTTCCCCCGCAGCTTTCTCCGCTGCGGGGGATTTTTTATTCTCCTTTTATTGTGAGTAAACTTTTGCAAGTTCAGAAGTTATAGAAGTTTCTTTGGGAGGGAAGTTATAGAAGTTAAAGAAGTTATCACTCCCTTCGGTCGTTAGAAGTTATAGCCAACAGCCTTTCTTGCTATATCATGGGGAGTTAAAGAAGTTAAGGGACAACAGCCTTGAAGGGAATTTTTAGTGTTTAATGTTAAGCTCACAGAACCAGCACGCCCTGAAGGCCCAAGCTCACAGAACCAGCACGCCCTGAAAGGGCAGAAGCTCTTAGCCCAGGGCAACGCCCTGGGTTTGTGGGCGTTAGCCTGGCGCCCTGTAAGGGCAAAAGCTTTAAAAAACACCTAATAAAAAAATGAAAATTCTTTGCGATATGTAAAACTTTTACACTTACTATTATATTTGCACTTGGAAAAATAAAGAGGTAAAAATCTTTATATCTGCAAATTATTGTTAACTTTGCAGGAAAATAGATAAGTACAATAAAAAAGAAGAATACTCCATATCCAGCGTTAACCCTGTGCCCCTTCTAGCATAGTAAAGGCTTAGCCCTGTTTGGGAAACTGGATATTTTCTGAGCAGAGGCAGTATGTTCCAATATGGAACTATCTACAAGAGGATCCTTAGCCCACTCTCTGCCTCTTTCATTGCTGCCAAAGTTTCTGCGTTTGGAACATCTTCCAAAGCAGCACTCCTTGAAACAGGGGAGTCAGAAACTATTTTAACGCCTCTCATAAGAGAGAGGACATTCTTTAATTGCTCCAACAAAGATGGGCTATCTACCTGTAATGTTAACAGTGCCATAACTTCAATATTTAATTCGTAACAAAAATAAGGGTCTTCTGTGAAACTACCAAATTTTTGGGGGAGTTTTTACTTCTTGCCCTAATCTCACGCAGATCTCGCAAAGTATATCACCAATACAGCGTCCTAACTATTTATCAATGAGTTAGACATACCAGTATTGTCCTCTATGTATTCACCGAAGTGTAAATCACCGTTAGAACGTAACTACTGATTTTCAGCAGTTAGCACATCCAACATTTTTCAAAAAAACATGTTATTAATTGGTATTGCCAGAGCTGCCAATTAGGCAGCCTTGACATTCACCTTTTTGTTCGAATTATAATTACATGGGATTAGGGACATGAAGTCTTGCTCCCCCTCCATCAGTCGGGTGAGTATATCTTCTATATAATCGCCAAAATTAATCTCATTCAACTTGCAGCTCTCAAAAAGTAAGAACATAAAAGCTATGTTTTCCGCACCTAAATGGCTACCGATCACTTTTTCGAAATATTCCCTTGTTTCCATTATCAAACTGTTTTGATTACGGATGCAAAGGTAATATATTATATAGGTACCGCCATACGGGCTGTTTAAAGGAGATTCACGAGATGTTGAAAATAAGGAATGATTGGATCTAACATTTACTTTTGTATAAAGCTAAGGCAAAAGTGCCACTTTTCCTACATCACTGCAAGTTTTAGCTGTAAGACGATTAACTAACTCCTTGATGTACCCAACCAGAAGATAACTTGTTCATATCACCTTCAGGAGAATTCGCAAACTTTGACTTGCTATTCCAAAAGCACTTGTGATAGTAACGAAGCACATTAGGATAAACATAATCAAGTTCATCATAAAATTGTTTTCACAAACTACAAGTTCTTTCCGCAGCACTAAACCACTTCCACACGGACATGGGTCATTTCGCCCAATGCCCTTATAGGGATTAACTACAGGCTCCTGTACGCCATTCACCAAGCGGTCTAACTCCTTAGGACTTAGTTGTCTAATAAAATCCCCCATTGCGTGTTCGTAATCCTTGTCAGAACAATCATCAATATCCGATACCGCCCACTCTATTTCATCTGTAATCGCTTTTCTTGCCTCCGCATAAAAAGGAAATTCAGGAACCTTATCATGATATTCATCATTCTTCGACAACCTTGCCAAATCTAGAAAGTACAAATCAAAATCCTTCTGTCTTAAAAACAACTCATCGTCCTTTAATGGGTCATAACTCTTACCATCCTCTTCCGCCTTCTTCAATCGTTGCCATGCCCCATAAATTCGTTCCATTTTATGCAACCTAAACATAGTCGATTTAGGGCCACCAGCAATCTTCGCTATTTTTACAGCATCAGCCTTCATTTTATCACTAACAGCCCTCCCCTCCGAACGCTCTTTTTCGCGAAGCGTTATAAGCGCCTTCTCGCGCATCGGATCATAAAAATCATACGAAGTCTCAACAACCCAATCTCTCACATCCCAAAACCAAGCCCTATCCACAACAACCGTTTTCTCCGGAGAGTGCCAATTGTTCAGATCGTCACGTTTCACAATAATCGGACCGATTGACAATTCTGCATCCAAAGGCACATTATGAAAGAAAACCATCACCAAGTCATTGTAAGCCACAACATACGGAGAAGACTCTTTTCTATAGCCCAATATACCCTTGTCGCCATCTTTTAGACCTTCTGCACGAAATATAGCATACTGCCATTCTCCTAAATCCGTATTACTTTCTGCAATAGCCTTTGCTGAATCAAGCATATTATCGTCCAAAAGTTCCCGAAGAGACAATTCATCGTTTATGTCCATCAAAATACTCATACTACCCATAGACATTCGCCACAGAACCGAAAGCCAAAACAGATAAGCTACTCTTGGATGAATTTTCTTTTGTTGCCCATTATAAAACGGAGAGTAGGCAGACTCTAATACGCCAAATCTGTTTTCACATCTGACACAAAACTCATTATCAAACTCAAGTTGGTTGATATTTTTTTTAATATCATCCTCTGTTATTTGCTCCTTACCTTCTCCTTTAGCAAAACGCCATTCAGGAACTTCTCTACCATAGAATTGACAATTCTTTTCGAGCGCATTTATAAAGTCATGATTCAAAGCTTCTCGAAAGCGTTTTCCTTTACCATCCCACGAAAAAGTAGGATGAGCTAAGAAATTTGGAACCATATGCGACCCTGTTTTATTAGCTGGCAGCTTTCGGCAAAGGCAACATCTTGTATCAAACCGTATGTTAACCAAGTTTTGGTGACATTCAGGCGTAGCTTTGTGAATAGTCTTTATTTCAGAGTACAACGCATTTACAATCTCTTTTTGATCCTTATTAAACCTTTCAGCATCCAGAAAACTCTCCATCCGTTCAGCCACGTCCTTATATCGAGAGTGTACATACTCAAACATATTGTTGTGTGCAAAATATCGCATAGCTGCCAATTGCATTTTCACAAAGGCATGAAAAGCCTCAAAGCAATCCAGCCGACTGCCAAAGCACTTCTTATATGCAGTTTCCAGTTCTTCAATCTTCTGCTGCATAGTCAGTGCATCACGTGCATTTACAGCCGAAATAAGTTCATCTGATAAAGATAATATGTATGAATACTTTTTCATTTCAAAAGCCTAATGTTTGGTGATTTAAAAACTAATGATCATGAGTAAGCGGTCACTTTAGGTACGTTAAGCCCTAAAATGAATGCTTGTTTATTATCTTTCAAGAAAGAATCATTTGAATTTATACCCAAGCAGTAACAGTAGCCAGCTGCCATCTATGAGTTAGTAAGTCTACCAATTTGTTCTTTACAGAACCCATGAAGGTTCTTGCTCTTGTACTCGGTTCGAAACTTACGAACCATTGAGGCATAGTACTTTCCGTCTACGTTTATATTCATTATTGTCCCAAATTTAAAATTCGGGGCAAAGGTATATATTTTAATTAATGTACACAAGACGGGCTAAAGTGACTGCTTACGATCAACTCTATATCCACCAGACTCTAGCATATAAGACTTATAAAAGGCTGTGCTCATTTGCAATTCCTTAGGGTTATAAACAATGACTGGATATCTATTAATGGCTGATTTGATATCTGAGATTTCTCCCATACCAAAGAGTGAAACATAAATTGGCTTCAGTTCAATGCTATTTTTTTACTCCCAAATCCTCTCCTGTAGATCTATTAATCCGTTCTTGAATACGGGTAAAGTGAACTGACATCTTTAACAAGAAGAGATATAGACCAAAATTACTCAACGTAAATAACTTATCAGCACACTTCGACTCTACAAAGTTCGAACTCAATGGAAAGCTGATAGCACGATCAAAAAAGACAATACCCGCGTAATCCATTTTTCCACCCTTAGGCAAATATAATATTTGGGAAACCTTCTGAGCCTTGATATCCTTCAAGTGATTAACTAAACGTGCAGCAGGGATTGATGATTTCTTCAACATTGCTGCATACTTATCATATTTGATAATAGGTGCATACATTATTCGGCAATCATTTAAACGCTTATTTTCTGTTGACATATCACAAGTGTTTGACAACAGAATAGCATCTACACGATGCACATCCGTATTAGGGAAATTCAAATAAGGCATTTTACTAATACCATCACCCTGCAAGAAGTAATTAGCCCCATTAAGAGCTATTGTATAAATAGTACCTTTTGTACCATACTCCGTGAACTTGGCCAACTCTTCCTTAAGTTGTTCAAGATCTGTATCAGATAGATACTGTGGCAAATATCTTTTTATATCTTCATCCAAGCTCATTATACAAGATCCCAAAAGTTTTCATCAACTAATTTGGAAATATCAGCATCCAAACATTTTATTCCATCAAGAATTGATTTGGCAAAACTAACCAAAACATCAGCATCACTCTGTTCTGCAGGTGTAATTTTGGTATCAGCATTGCAATCAATAGATATAGATGGTAAAACTATATCGTTCTGTTCTTCCGCAGGTTTACCTGAAGTCTGCTGTAAAGAAGAATAATCATCTATTTCCGCTCCAAGAGTTGGAGTAGTAAACACCATACCTCCTAAAAACAGACTGGTACTGATTACTGCTTTCAAAGTGATAATATTCTTATCCATAACTTTATTCCTTTCCTGTTAGTTTCATAAACAACGACTCAACTTGTTCGTGCAACGTTTGAACTACATCCAACCAATTGTCTAAAGAAACCTTTTTTGCCAAACTCAAAATATCTATCAAAGAACCGTCATTATCCAGTTCTAAAGACTCATTCTTCACATGCACACCATTTGTTATCTGAAGAACACCTATAATATCTTTCTTACAAGGAATTTCTGCTCTAAACACTGTAGAACCGCTACAAATATTATTGATTCCCTTCATTGAGATATTTAGATTGATTTTGTCAAATATGTTCTCTGTATAAAAATTAAGATATCTCAATTTTACAAGTTCAACCTGATTTATCAATGAGTTTTGAGACAAGATATCAACAATTTGCGTTATAAACTGTTCGAATTCAGCCCAAGATGTATAAGGCATTTTACCTCCTATACACAAAACACCATCTCCAATCTGTACAAAACCATCCATACACGAGATTTGGTGTGTCGGTTTGTTTTTCAAATTGGGATCCATTTTTCTAATATCATCAGGGATATTCGAAACAGGTAGTTTCTGCAATCCCACATGTTTATCTTTCTGATGCATTACATTGAAAAGAATTCCAACTATTGCATCAGAAGGAACAGAATATGACAAGGTCATTTCTAATCCTGTATCAATAATAGGATTGTTTTTTAAAAGTTTCATAATTGTCCTCTAATTATTGTTATAATTTTGCAAAGTTATAACTTTTGTTTCTAAAAACCTAATTTCTTTGCATTATTTAAGTAATGATTAAAAAATAACTTGGTACATTTTTGTGTCCTTTTTATGAAGTAACACATGGTTAAAGGATAGAGTTCCAAACTCTTCCTTTGCTTCATATTTACTATAATCTTTCTTTGTCATAATTTCTTTTTAACTTATTGATTATTAACTATTTACACTCTTTAATCTGCTAGAAAATTTGTATCTTTACAACTGATTTCCAGGCAGTTATAATGAATACAAAGATTCTAACAGAAGTCTTTTCAGAGACCGACTTGACATACATCCAGCAATTAGACGAGCACCAGCGTCGGCTATATTGTGCTACAAGAGCTATCAACATAGGCAAACATGGTGTGGCGGACGTGTGTGCCTCTATTCACATATCAAAGAACAGCCATGACACTGCTGAGTTTGTGTGTGACAACATCGCACGCATTTGGAAGAATATGCTTGCAGGAAAGCAAATGAAACTACGACATCCAAGGGGGTGGTTGTTGTTGCCACCATCAATTCTAAGGAATACCAAACTCAAAGAACGCTTGACGAATCATATGTATCCGAAAGACAAAAGCGAATCAGATTTGATAAACAATTGCCTAAGTGGAACTATGTCGTTAGGTGCAAATCTGCTTAGCATTTTTGTACCAAGTTATTTTTTAACTGTTACTTAAAATGAAACATGGCGCAAAGGTAACACTTATCTTTCAATCAGCCAAAATAGGGGTTGGATGCTTACTATCAAGATGGTTTCAACAAGTTCTCTATTCATTAGTTCATCCACAATTTCAAAATGCTCTTTCTATAACACATACAACCCTGCATATACCTAAGAATACATATCACTAGAACGGCAAATCATCATCATGTTTTGTCAATTCCTTTAGAGCATCCAATATACACTTTTCAGACTCAGATATTCTATAGTTGACATCACGGATACTACTATACAAACTGTTTAACTGATTATATTCATCAGGATTTACATCTTCTGAATAAGTAAATGTTTCAAATGCAACTCCATCTTTATTAGAGAGTTGCAATGAGAAAGAGCATAAATTAATATTATAATCGTATGAAGAAGACAACAATATGCCACATCCGTTCACATGAGTGGAAAATGAATCATTATTCTCTTCCCATACTATTTTCTTATCAAATGTGGCTGCTATCAGCATACCTATCATTGAATTATATTGTTCTTGTGTCATTGTTTAATCAATTTTATTAGACTTTTAATTTCTTGCAATATCTTCCAATAAGGATTGGACTTCAGTTCGGTCATTTCCAACTTTGCTATATCCTTTTCTGTTACATGGTTGTCCTTTACTTGCGCCAGGTAGTTGTCCATCAGCATACCCATTGCCTTGTCCAATCTTTTAATCGACTCTTCTGGACTAATAGATAAAGAGTTTGACATTTGCATCAATCCTTCAAGATAATGGATATTGAATAACCTTGTACTCAGCTCGATAGAGATTTTACTCGCCCTATCTTTCAGGTACACACATAGCCATAACAAAGCAATGAAGAATGGCACGGCTGCCGTATATGGAAGAAAATCTATAAATTCTGAAAAATCATCTCGATTCGTGACCAAATCATAGATAAAGAAGACATATAGAGCGATAAATACTATAATCAAGAATGGAATACTAAACAAGGAAATGTAATACTCCCATTTTGCTCGTACTCTCTCATCCTCAATTACTGTTGTGTAAGCTTTCAATTTCTCAAAAGCCTCAGTCACTTCATTGGAAATATTTTGCCCCACGACAGTATCAGATACTATTTTTTTCTTAGACTCTAGCGTTGCCCTATACTCTGAATCCAAGTTCTTAAGCTGAACTTTCAAACTTTGAATTTTTATTTCATCCTTTGGTTCCTTCGCTTCCTGCCTTTCGATTTCATTTTTCAAAGACTCTCGTGATTTTGTCAAACGTGACAATTTTTCATCGACACCTTCCTTGTCAGCGGCTTTTGATGGCAATTCATCCTTTGACTTACTCTCAATAGGCAAAGGCCTTATACTATTGACTAATGCAAGAGTCTGATCTATCAAAAATTTGTAGTTCTGCTTACAAGCATCCGAAATATTGCCATCAAAACTACGATCAAATTTTTCCCAATCAAGTCGTATGATTTCAGGTGGTTCTACTCCATTATAAATTAGCACTTTATCAGAATCAAGAAGAGACATGCGTTTTTCTGCTTGGTGCATTCTATCTATAATTTCATACTTCACCACTTTGTTTGCTTCATTCAAACCATAATACTTAGGGCTAAGCAATTTGTCTTGTACAAAAGCAAACAAAGAGAGTATATCTTTTTTATAAATGACCATTAATATCTTTGGCATAGCTTTAATTAAAATTGCAAATCATCCTATTAAAATATACATTCTATCTTTATCATTTGTAGAAAATATCAATAGAGATTTCCTCACCTGCCAATTTCTTTATTTGCCTACATGCGATATAAGTTCCAACTGGCTTTAGCCTCAAAGAAGCTATATCATCTCGCCCCAACAAGTCCAACGCTTCATGCCAACGAGGATTCTTATCAAAAAAGTACTGTTCTACTTCTTCTATTGTATAAGGTTGCGTCTGATCGTAATAGTCTTGCAAATCATTTGCAAAGTCTGAATATCCGCTTTTCTTTAGTACGTCACTGATTGTAGATAATGTTGTATATTTCATTTTCACCTCAGGGTAATTCATCATACCAAAGAGTTCAATTAAAGTAATAAATTTCTGCATTTCTCCCCTTCCTTTAAAAAGGAAGCCATTTTCTGTATGAGTAAGATGGTATTTTTCAATTAGCTTATCCGCAAAATTTTGTAAAGGACGGTGGCGAAATAACAAATCACAAGTTTTTAATTGATTATCAATAAAAGAACTAGATGAACGAAAACCGATAGTATTAAAGGTACAATCTGCTTGATTGAGAAAATCTACATCAAGGGAGGATATTGACGACAACTTATTGATAATAGGATTTATACAGTTTATCCATTTTTCATAATCAGAAACTGTTCCTTTTCTCGTTAATGTAGAAAATGCTAAAAAAGTCAATAAATTAAGACTATTTGCAGATAACGATGGCAAGATTTCAATTGCCTCGTCTATCAAATGTTGCTTAGTTGTTTTTTCTTCAACCGCCACACGCTCTATAAGCAAATCAACTAAATCATCTTTATCATTTTCATCGCCATTTTGAACATATCCCCATGCAGCCTTTCTTGCCGCTAACTGAATCGCAGGCATGTTGAACTTTTCTATTTGTTCCTCAGCCTTATCTTGGAGTTCATTCATCAATTTCTTGTTAAAGTCATCTAGCCTTTGTTTTGCGGTATCTTCAGCTTCTTTCTGAAAAATAACCATTTTATCCGCCACAACATTATTGACTATATCTATAACATCTTTAACGCTAGGGCCATAGTTTATTATATTTCCCTTAGCCTGATTGATTGTAGAATTGCTAATATTACTAATCTGTTGTTCGTCTTTATTGAGCATCTTTTGAAATGTTTGTTATGTTACCACCAGCTTGATTAATCGTAGAATCATGAACATCTGAAATATTCTGTGATTGCTCTTTCTTTTTCTTCAAGACAAAAGTGAAAATAAAAGTGAGCAAGGCGCATATAGCAACAACCCAAGTACAGATTGCAGCATGGTCTGATAACCAATTATATATTGACTCCATCATTATCTTTAATAAATTACTGAGTTCACTTTAAAAAGTAGTTTTTGGTTCTTTAGTAATGATTAATAAATAACTTGGTACATTTTTGTGTCCTTTTTATGAAGTAACACATGGTTAAAGGATAGAGTTCCAAACTCTTCCTTTGCTTCATATTTACTATAATCTTTCTTTGTCATAATTTCTTTTTAACTTATTGATTATTAACTATTTACACTCTTTAATCTGCTAGAAAATTTGTATCTTTACAACTGATTTCCAGGCAGTTATAATGAATACAAAGATTCTAACAGAAGTCTTTTCAGAGACCGACTTGACATACATCCAGCAATTAGACGAGCACCAGCGTCGGCTATATTGTGCTACAAGAGCTATCAACATAGGCAAACATGGTGTGGCGGACGTGTGTGCCTCTATTCACATATCAAAGAACAGCCATGACACTGCTGAGTTTGTGTGTGACAACATCGCACGCATTTGGAAGGATTACCTGCAATGGGAATATCCCAAGGCAACCGCAATCTGCATCTTATGTGATGGAGGAGGTTCCAACTCTGCCTCATATCATATCTTTAAGCAAGAACTTTTAAAGTTAGCCACATCGCTTGAATTGGATATTATCATTGCACATTACTATGAAGCATCGTGATATTACTTACATTTTAATCTTTACAGAACCCATGAAGGTTCTTACTCTTGTACTCGGTTCGAAACTTACGAACCATTGAGGCATCGTACTTGCCTTCTTCGTTTATATTCATTTTGTCCCAAATTTAAAATTCGGGGCAAAGGTATATATTTTTATTAACATACGCAAGACGGCCTAAAGTGACTGCTTACCCATATTTTTTCGACTCCCCTGTCCCCCTCTTGCGAAGAGTGAGTCCTTACCCTATACCCAAGCCCTAAATCCCTACCATAGGGATTAGGGATGTAACCGCCCTCCGGTGCTCGGAACCGCTACGCTATAAGGTTGGCGGGGCATCAAAGCCCTCGCCAGATTGTGCGGGATGGGACCGCTGGGCTGTTACGGGGATCAGCTTGCTATTATATTGCTGAAAGTGGGTGCATGGAGAGGGCTTGCAGGTTAAGCCTACCAGAATTGTTCCTCATTGCAGTATCGCTCTGCACTGGTCGTCGCTCGAATGAGGAATATTCAGGATTGTGACAGCAGTAGCTACGCCACCTTTATTGGTTTAAAATATTCAACAACTCAGCAGGAGTATAAACGGGTAAAGAAGAATTCGTAAAATCCTTCTTGTTACGAGTTACAATACAATCTCCCTCAGCTCGCAAAGCTGTGGCATTTTGAGTTGCATCTTCATAATCCTTCCAATCAGAAGAGAGCATTTCAATTATCGTATTGCCTTGCAAGTCCAAAACATCTACAAAATTCGACACCGCCAGAAGAGTTTCTTTTACATCTTGGTACTCATACTTGTGTGCTATATACATGGCTGTAACATAAGACAAAGCTGATGTCATCAACTTTATGTCTCCTGTTATTCCAAGGGCAAAGAGTTTATCTGCATCTTCAGAAAAGCCCTCACGATTTACAACGAAATCTATTAAGATATTCGTATCTATAAAAACTCTCATAATGCATATTTTTTATCAACCAACGCATCTAAGCTATTTTCATCTGCCGGTATCGGCTTGCCACCTTTTGCCTTTAATGTTTTAACATAAGACAAAGCATCATTAAACTCAGCAGTTTCTAATAGCTTTTGCTTAGGTTGTACCTTTTGCAAAAACAAAGAAATCGCCTTTTCTATTGCAGCTGTCACACTAATATTATGTAATTTAGCATAACTTTCTGCACCTTTATATATATTGCTGTCAATTGCTATTGTGTTCATAATTGTATCTCCTTTTTTGCCTGCAAATATAAGAGTTTTTGATGAAACTACCAAATTTTTGGAAGAGATTTTGCTTCTTGCTCTATCTCCCCCAGATTAACGTATATCACCAATATAGCGTCCCTACTATTTTACAAGTAGTTACACGTATCTGTTTTTGAAAAAAGTTATTTTATTATCGTTTTGCAGAAGATAAACTGCACTCGGCAATTTGAAAGCTATCGTTTGCATTATCTTTTAGGGTGAAAGATTGACTAAGCGCACTCCTTCACCTCATCAGATTTCTCTACATAGTAACATGGAAGCATAGCTCGGTATTCTTATCCCCATCTTTCATAACACATCATTATGACAAAGACCTTATTAAATAATACCGAATCTCCTTTTTTCCCTTGTTCGTAAGAGTCTCGGTTGTTTTGAGAACATCAAAAATGCCTTGAAGGTCTGAATCGGTCAGAGAGCCGAAGTACTCTCCTTCCATGAGTTTCTCCAACGGAATGGAAAAAAGCATACCACAATCTACATAACTGTCATACTTCAAGAATTCAGGGTAATCGGTCTGATGAAGGAGATACTGGGCAGAGAGAAATGAGGCAGAATAGGCTGATTTAGGACTCATCTTGGTATTTACCAAAACAGAACCATAACAAACCTTCTTTAACTTATCGACTCCTATAATAACCAACTTCTTTGGCTTCTGCTTTCTTCCATCCTTAAATACCCAACCCTCGCCAACAGAAATGATGGTTCTGATTAATGAACCTATCTCCAACTTCTCTTCTGTAACTTGACGAAGATTGTCGAGATAAGCCTTTTGTAGTTCCCTTAAATCCATGCTAAAGCCTTTTGAACAGACTGACGCTCACGGATTACTGCCAACATAGCCTTGCTGGCACCAGCAGCATCAGCCATGTCATACATAGTAATCTTGGTGTCCTCACCCGTTTTGTCAGCTTGACGCTTCGCTCGTTTCCAAGCTTTATCCTCGTGGGACTTGTCCGACAAGTCGAAAGAATCTACATCCTTACATTTGGCAATCCACTTATCAAGCATCTTGACGTCTGCAACTGAAAATTCGTCCATATCACAAACTGCATTCTTTGAAGCCAAAATAAGTTGATGACCTTCCTTAGATAGTTCTATATCCAAAGAAGCGGCAAAGTCTTTCAATTCAGAAGAAATTTCGGTCTTTCCTTCTACACCACGCAAGACCTTATAGGTCAACGTTGGAACTGGTCCATGCTTTCTTGCCACAAAAGTATCATAGACGATTGGCAAGCCATACTCTTTCAACTGATTCTGCTGGGCAAAATACATTACCTTGAAGAGGTGGATATAATCCACTCCTTCTGGAAATGCCTTCAGAATGTAAAGCACCACAGCCTTAATCTTTAATATTTGATCTTTTGTTTTCATTGTCTTATTCTTCTTGAATTTGACAAAGATATTTATTACTAAACCGCCAAGGATTTATCGGATTTTAACGTATCTTATTCCATAGGTAAATCAGTATATCACCAAAAATGAACAGATGACTTCAGGGCATTCCTTCTATAGCTGGATCCGATTTGTCATCAGCCCCAGTAACGTGGATGCCCTTTGGTAAGCGGTTGCTTACGTCGGCTGTAGAAGGTGAATTCAAGCAATCCTGCGTCATATTCGCTTTCTACTTTATGTCTTTTGCTGCAACCATACCCGATGGTTGTCGTAGCTTTGTCGCTTTTTGCATAATGTGCATCATCTGAATTGTATAATTGAGTTTTTATTTGGCACGCAGCCTATGCACATGACTTTTACTTTCATCACACTTTTTTAAGAAAAGTGTGATTTTATTGCAAAAATACTAATTTATGTTGGATTACGTATCAGATTTTATCTTTTTCTACTTATAATTAAAAATATGCTGTTTTTTTAGGAAATAGGGCTTAAAAAAGGCTTTCGAAAAACCTCCTTAGCATTAAGAGAGGTTTTTTGAAAGCCTACAAGTACTTCCTTGACATTCGAAAAAATAAAAGTACTTCCTTGAATCTTCGAAAAACTACAAGTACTTCCTTGAACCTTAAGAGATCTTCGAAAACCCACCAGTCCTCCCTTGAACCTTAAGAGTCTTTCGAAAACCCACCAGTCCTCCCTTACCCTTAAGGGAGGGTCCACCGCTTTCCCCAAGCCCCTTTCCCCTCAGGGTACAGGGGATGTACAAACCGCCCTACTCGGTGCTCAAACCGCTTCGCTATAAGGTTGGCGGACCATCAGAGGTCTACGCCAGCAGCAGAGCTGCGGTTTTTTGTGCGGGATAAACCGCAAGCACATACGATGCTGGATGCTTGCTCGATGTTGATGGAACCGCAAGGACATACGAATAGATGCTTGATGCTGATTGCTCGCAACTTGCTGGGATTGCTGCTGATGGGAACGCAGGGACACGAATAGATGCTTGAAGGTGGAGCCGTAGGGATTTAATCATTTTCAAAGAAAGCTCTTTCATTTCACCAAACATTTACAAACTTTGGCTCTTCTCCTGTACGAGCTAAATAATCCTGACGGAGCATCTGCTCTAACTCTGCCATACGCTTTCTTTTTCTTTCCTTTGATGCCATGAATCTTTTCATTGCAGCATCACGCCTCTCCTAAAATTCTTTATTCAATCAATGAGTTAGACATACCAGTATTGTCCTCTATGTATTCACCGAAGAGTAAATTACATGGGATTAGGGACATAAAGTCTTGCTCCCCCTCCATCAGTCGGGTGAGTAATGGTGATATACGCACCTTACTATAACATTTTACTCAGATAACTCATGTTAGTGAGCTACCAACCAAAAATGTCACTATGTGTACCTGTATCGGTTAAAATCAGAATCAATTCTTTATCATTTTGTTTCCAAACTAAAAGCCAATCGGAAGTAATATGACATTCCATACATCCTTTATAGTTTGACTTTAAAGGATGTGGTTTATATTCTGGTGGTAAAGTTCCTGTTTCTGACAAAATAGAAATGACTTTACGAAATTTATCCACAGAGCAACCTCGTTTCATTCATTTTTTAAATGACTTTTTAAACAAAGTTGAATACTTAACAGTATATTTCATCATTCCGCAAGACTCTTCATTAATTCATCCAAATCATTAGTCGCAAAGAGTTTTTCATTCTTTGCTGCTTCTAATGCCTTGTCTAATCTACAAGTCTTAGGGGCTTTTTGCTTTGTGGCAACCCACCCGAATTTCTTAATCAATGACTTGAAAAGAGAAATATCGGTTGTAGGGACATCTAATGTATATGTAGCTGTATCCATAATTGTATCTCCTTTTTTGACTGCAAATATAAGGGTTGTCTGTGAAACAACCAAATTTTTGAAGAGTTTTTGCTTCATGCCCAAGCTGTAACAGTAGCCAGCTGCCAGCTATGAGCTAGTAAGTTTTCAATTTGTCCTTTGCCGTTTTCTTGATCCTGCGGAACACACATTGAGACATAGTCAATCCTGCGTCATATTCGCTTTTGATTTTATTGCAAAAATACTAAATTATGTGGGATTACGTATCTGATTTTGATATTTTTTGCTGACGATCAAAAAATATGCTTTATTTTTTAGGAAATAGGGCTTGAAAAAGGCTTTCGAAAAACCTCTCTTAATGCTAAGGAGGTTTTTCGAAAGCCTACAAGTACTTTCTTGAACTTCGAAAAAGTAAAAGTAATTTCTTGAACCTTCGAAAAACTAAAAGTCCTCCCTTGAACCTTAAGTTTTTTCTAAAATCAACCCGTCCTTCTTTACCATTAAAGAAGGCTCCACCGCTTTTCCCAAGCCCTTTTCCCCTCAGGGGACAAGGGATGTACCAACCGCCCTACTCGGTGCTCAAACCGCTTCGCTATATGGTTGGCGGACCATCAGAGGTCTACGCCAGCAGCGGAGCTGCGTTTTTTGTGCGGGATAAACCGCAGGGACATGGGGATTGCTGCTGATGGGAACGCAGGGACACAATGCTGGATGCGGTGATGATAATACTTTTTATTCTACTTTTGATAGGATTACCTCTGGAGAGGTTCCCATCAGGGCTATGGCAGAAATCTTGTGACCTTTATTGGCATTTAATGAATGACATCAGCGCTTACGTCCTTTACCAAATAACTCAGAATGCGAACCTAAACGAACTAATACTATTACGTTATTGTTCTTATCAAACCAAATCAAAAGTGTATCATTCTCTATATGGCATTCCATATAGTTCTTCCAGTTACCTTTCAAAGGATGAGGATTATATTCTTCCGGTATCTGATTGCCTTCTGCCAAAAGCTTAACTATCTCCAAAACGTTTCTACAAATTCTTTATCATTCTTAAAACGCTTATAATCTTTCTTGAACTGCGAGGTCTTTCGAATTTCTTTCATAAACTCTATTCCTCCATTGATGCCATGAAACTTTCTAAGCTATCTACTCGAACTACTCCTGCATCATGACCACTCTCTGCCTCTTTCATTGCTTCCAAAGTTTCTGCGTTTGGAACATCTTCCAAAGCAGCACTCCTTGAAACAGGGGAGTCAGAAACTATTTTAACGCCTCTCATAAGAGAGAGGACATTCTTTAATTGCTCCAACAAAGATGGGCTATCTACCTGTAATGTTAACCGTGCCATAACTTCATATTTAATTCGTAGCAAAGATAAGGGTTTTCTGTGAAACCACCAAATTTTTGAAGAGTTTTTGCTTCATATTAATCTGTCTATAACTTCTGAACTTGCGAAAGTCCAATTCCATTATTAAATTCGGTGTTTTTCTACCATTTTTCTGACATTAGACCTATTTATCATATTCCTCTAAAATGTTCTTCCACATAGTCAATGACTTCATCTAATTGCGTCAAAGCCAAGGCTGACCAAACTACTTCCACCCTCTTTTTGCTTTAATATAAGACTCAACTTGCGAATTTAGAATGCAGCGACCTGCTCTATTTTCCTTCAGAGCATGTTCTGCAGCCGCAATCATCACCTCACGTGGTATCCCATGAATCGAATTAGTCGACTCACTCATATCAACATCGCCTAAAGAGGACTCAATTTTAGCTATCAAGGAATATTTATCCTCAATGCTTAATTTCTTGATTTCATCCCAATAAGGAATGGGCCTATCTTGAGATACATTATTTGTCAACATAATACATTCTCCTTTATTCTAATCCTTGCCCGCAAATTTACAACTTACTTTCGTAACCACCAAGAAGCCCTTAAATATTTGACACTAATTGACTTAAACCACATGCGAAAGTTCGGTATCTTATTGGTACTTTTTTACTTCTCGACGACCTCGAAGTCCTCTTTATGGACGCCACGGATGGCAACAGCATAACCTCCAAAGTCGAAGACGAGTTGGCGGTCGCGGTCTATGCGGACGATATAGCCTTCGCATCCTGCAAAAATGCCGGTGAGTACACGCAGCTTTACATGGTCTTTGGCAAACTTCTCGAATGGGTCTCTCAGAAACGTTACTCTTTCTGGATTATCCTTCAATACTGTCATGAATGGTTGCATAACCTTGTCCTTGATGGAGGCAGGAACTCCCTTGCATCGGTCTTTCACCAAGTGGTATTGCGGATAATAATTCTTTAGGAATGCTTGGAGGACTTTTGTTTTGCCCTGCAAGAATACGAGTCCACTGATGGATGGCTGTAATTCTTTCTTTACTCCACCTTTCTCGTTCTTTTGTCTGTACCTCAAAGTGCGGTGAATGAAACAAGGTACGGCTGAATTGGGATTTTTCTCGTTATAGTCTTTCATCTCATTCTCAAAAGCCTGGGCTGTCTTGTTGTGAATGAACAGGTAACCCCAGGGCGTTCCTTCTATACCTGGATCCGATTTGTCATCAGCCCCAGTAACGTGAATGCCCTTTGGTAAGCGTTTGCTTACGTCGGTTGTAGAAGTTGAATTCAAGCAATCCTGCGTCATATTCGCTTTTGATTTTATTGCAAAAATACTAAATTATGTTGGATTACGTATCAGATTTTGATATTTTTTGCTGACGATCAAAAAATATGCTTCATTTTTTAGGAAATAGGGCTTGAAATGGGGCTTTCGACAAACCTCTCTTAATGCTAAGGAGGTTTTTCGAAAACCCACCAGTACTTCCTTAACATTCGAAAAACTACAAGTACTTCCTTGAACTTAAGAGTCTTTTCGAAAACCCACCAGTCCTCCCTTAACCTTAAGGGAGGGTCCACCGCTTTCCCCAAGCCCCTTTCCCCTCAGGGTACAGGGGATGTACAAACCGCCCTACTCGGTGCTCAAACCGCTTCGCTATAAGGTTGGCGGACCATCAG
>ERZ779875.865-NODE-865-length-23306-cov-4.850329_pt1 | contig 23306 bp, 36 predicted proteins | sample MGYA00511246_ERZ779875 | MGnify/ENA primary metagenome ERZ779875 (study PRJEB29588, sample SAMEA2155093) | human gut metagenome | biome: human gut; feature: human-associated habitat; material: faeces | place: Denmark | collected 2008/2010 ... | reverse complement strand
TCCGCCAGGGCGATGGCCGCCTGCGCTATCAACGCAAGCCCCACCCCAGCCAGAGCGACCCCGGCACCCAGGGCGATAAACGCCACCGCGCTGGTCAGCACCTGCTTTGCGCTGGCGCTGGAGGCGGCTCCGGTGGCTTCTTCTCCGGCGGCGATGCCGAACAGCTTCCCTGCGATTGCCCCAATGCCCTTCCCGGCCATTTTGACGATGGCGCCGCTGAACGCTTTCACGCCAGGGACGAGGGTCTTGACGATCTTGAAGCCTTTGTAGGCCATTTTGAGCTTAACCAGTTTGGGGGCAATGGCAGCAATCGTATCCGCGTGTTTTTTTATGAAACCGGCAAAGGCTTTCAAAACTCCGGTAATCCCCCGCATGGTATCAATGAAACTTAACTGAGCATCTGTAGAACTAAGTTCAGAAAAAATGGATCCCATTGCACTGCCGACAGCCGAAAATGCTTCTCCAAACGCTTTTCCAACATCAGCAGCAAACAGCTTTAGGTTCAGGATGTAGGGCGATAAGATTCTTTGTGCCTTGGAAATATTGCTTGCTACCCAATCGAAGCCTTTTTCCAGCTTACCGTTCAGCGTATTGATCGCACTGATAAGCCCCGCTTTGGCAAAGCTGTCATAAAGCGTCAGCAAACCGCCAGACACCGTTGCCTCTAGGTTGCCCATGGCACCTTCAAAGGTCGTCACGGAAGTCGCCGCTTCTTTTGCCATTTTGGTCATGCCGATATTGTTCATGGCTTTGCCCAACAGGTCAGCTGATATTGCGCCATCTGCCATCGCGCCCTTGAAGTCCTTCTTCAATTTGGGATTCAGCTTCATCAGCTCTTTTCGCAGACCACCAGCAAGCTGGGGGCTTGCGTTCAGAATCTGGTTCCAGTCTTCTGCTTGGAGCTTACCGGACGCCATCGCCTGTGAAAAGGCCAGTGCTACACTGGAATACTCTTGCGCCCCGCCGCCGAACACTGCAACGGCGTTGCCCACAGACTTCGTCAGGTTATCTGCGTCCTTGATGCCGTTGGCAGAGAGGGCGCCAAACGTGCTCCTGACGTCATTTAAATCGAACACCGTCTCATCGGCATATTTTTTCAATGTGCCGTTCAGACCCGCAATCTTCTCAATTTCCTTGTCGGAATAGTCTCCCGAAAACTTCATGGCCTGCTGCAGTTTCTGCATGGCGTCGGATGTTTCAACAGCCTCTTTCGCCAGTCCGGACACACTTCCGGAAATCGCAGAAAACGCGCTGGAGCCCGCCTTGGCCATGACACCGAACGCGAAGCTGCCTTTAATTTTCGCGGCCACTTCTTGCAGAGAGCTTATTTTCTGACCTGCAATTTTGGCCTGCGCCGCCATCTTCTTAAATTCCTTGCTTCCGCCGACTTTCTCGACAGCTGCGAAGAAATCTTCTGTCTTGACCGTTCCGTTTTTGATTTCAGAAATCAACTCGGAAAGGCTCTTCCCCATCGATTTTGCGACTGCTTCCATCCCCGCCGGAGACTGCTCCAACACGGTCTTGAAATCTTTCCACGCAACGGTAGGGCTTTCTGCCATTTTCGTTGCCTGTTTCGCCAACGACTGCATCGCTTTGCTCGGATTTTCTGCCGCTGTCGCAAGGCCACTGAGTCCTTTTATGAGACCCGTTGTGCCTCCCGCAAGGGATTTCATGCTGCTGACGCCAGATGCCTCCAACTGTGCATAGGTGCTCGAAAAACCTTCCAGCGGTTTTGTCGCCCCTTTCATGCTGTTAACAAATCCGGCAACCTGCGCCGACAAAATTGCTTTAATGCTGAAGCTGTCAGCCACTCTCTCCACCTCCTTCCCGCAAGAATTGTTTCAGACCGGCAAACCGGTCTTCTGGTTCTCTATCGCTCAAAACCTTCTGCAACTCTGCATCGTAGTCATAGAACTTCCGAAACGTCCGGTAGACCGGTCGGGACTTGTGCTTGCCCACCCGCTTCTCCGCCTGCACGGCGAAGGAGAGGAACGCCTGCAGGTGGTTCCGATAGTCCAGATCCACCTGCCGCAGCCGCACCGCCTGCATGAGCAGGTTGTACTCCGGGATGGTCAGCCGATCCACCTGGTCGAAAGACGTAAAGCCCAGGAAGCGGAAGCAGCTCAGCGCCGCTTCCTGGTACATCTCCTCAATGCTCAGTTCTGTGCCGCCTGTGCCGCCTGCCGCTTCTCCACGAACTCCCGCACTTTTGTCAGGGTGCTCTTGGTACAGTTCGCTCTCTCGAAAAAATCCAGCACGTCTGCAAACAGCTGGTCTACGTCCGTGTTCTCGTCCTCCAGGTAGGCGTCCAGGGCTGTCCGCTGCAAGCGGGGGTGCTCGCTCTGGTTGGCCGCCAGCAGCACATCCTCCAGGGTCTCCAGGACGCCGTCCATCAGGTCGATGATGGTGTAATACAGGCCGATGTTGCGCTTTGCACCGGTGTCCTCATCAAAGGTCATCTCCACCCGCTTGTTGATCTCTCGCAGGAAGCCCATGCCAAAGCGGAAGGGGTATACTTTATCGTTGATGGTCAGTTCAAACATGATATTGCCTCCTTAACATACGAGCCGCCCGGCCTGGGCGGCTCTACTCGGTCTATTTGTGCTGTTCAGCTGGTTGCTTTGGGCGTGTCGGTAAAGACGTAGGCCGCCTGCTGCTGCTGATTTGCGGTCACGGTCACGTTGCCCCGGGCACCCTTGCCCTCCAGGCCAAAGGTCAGGCTGATCTCGGTCATGTCCTCCGCGTTGGAGTTCTTCTCGAACTCGGTGCCGTAACCCTGAAAGTAGATGCCCTTGAACTTGTTTTCGTTGCCACTGCCGGTGACAGCTTCCTCCAGGTTGGCTTCCCAAATCTCGAACTTCTCACCGTCCAGAATGGCGTCCTCCGTCTCATCCACTCTGGTATCCCCCTTGCTCAGCACGCAGGTCACAGTGACCTCCTGCTCGGGCACGCCGGGGGTGCGGATGGAACCATCCTTGGTGGCTGTGGAGTCGGCGTCCACAGACAGGGTGCGACCGTTCTCGGTCACAAAGGCCAGGTTCCATGCTCCTTCCTCCGCCTGCTTGGACAGACGGCGGAACAGGTACACGATCCGCTTGCCGGGCACGGCAGAAGCGAACAGCTGCAAATCAAATTTCATCATAAAAAATCACCTCGTACTAAATTGAATGGCCACGTCCAGCACTCCGTGCAGGAGCGGCGTTTTGGTCGTATTGTCTGGCAGGATGTGCTGGTCTACGTCCCGCACAAACCACGCAAAGTGCGCCGTCGTCCCCAGCGTCCGGCAGGTGGTCTTGATGGCGTTGAGCATGGCGGACACCGTGCCCCGCTGCTTGGGGTTGTCGTGCCAGACGTGGATGGTCTGATAGACCACGCCAAACAGGAGGGACTTGTTCGGCTCATCCGTCTGGCGGCTGTCCCCCAGATAGAGAAAGGGATAGGGCGTATCCTCCGGAGGCAACGCTCCGTCGTACACGTCATATCCCTGTTTGCGCAGCGCCAGGAGCAGCGCCGCGAACAGCTCTTGCTGTGGATCCATACGGCTTCACCTCACTCTGTCAGTTTCTTCATGTCGCGCTCGAACTGCTTCTTCTGGTCATCGAACGCGGGCTTCAGGAAGGGCTGGGCGTCCATGCGTCGAGTGCCATATTCCAGGTAGGGTGCATAATGCGTGATTGTCCCCACCTCTGCCGTCAGGCCGCCGTCCAAGAGGTCTAAGCGGATGCCGTCCTTGGTATCTCCGGTCGGCGGAACTTTCACCTTTCCCACGCCTTTCTTCCATTCATAATGCCCCTTGAAGTCGGCATTGCGCTGTGCCTTATCCTGTAACTGGCTGCCGTTGAGGCGAATGGTCTTCTTCACAGCTTCCATCCGCATGTTCTTCTTCAACTTCTTTTTCAGTTCTTGCATTCCCACGATTTCCATGTCAGACATTACGGCACCTCCGACAAAACGAAAGACTCCTTCACCCGCAGCCGGCGGCGGAGATCCACCCGATAGTGCTTCTCTCCGATGCGGATGCGGTCAAAGGGGTCTGTATAGTGGTTCTGGATATGCACGGTCAGGCTGCCCTGCTTGAGCTCGCCGTACACCAGCTGCATGGTCTCCGTGCGGGTGTCCATGACGGCGGCGTATCGGGCAGCCTCCGTGACGGTGTCGCTACCATAGTCTCCGGTTTCCGGGTCGTATGCGCCAGCGGACACCGATTGAAAGTAGATTGGCGTATCATACCTCACAGGAATCGCACCCTCCCCCGCTTTGTGGTCTGCTGCTCGTCCAGGTAGGCTTCGATCTCGCTCATGTAACCGGCGAAATCGTTGTCGGCATAGGCGACGGTCTCCCCCTCTACAGAGTGGGAGCTCATCCCCTCGGAGCCGATGCGGTTATAGCGGATGACCGCCACCTCCGGCACGATATACGCCAGGCTCTCCGGCACCTCGCTGGCGCCGCCCAGCAGCAGGAGCAGACGCGCCTGGACGGCGCTGACGATGGTGGTCAGCAGCGCGTCCCGGCTGTCGTCTGGGATGCCCAGGAGAGTCCGCAAGGTCATCAATGTGCTCTCAGGCATCGTCCGGCTCCTCTTACGCCTTGGCGGTCACGGTGGCCACGCCAGCCTTGAGAGCACGATAGGCGCTGTCGCACTCGACCACGCAGATCTCCTTGCCGGTGGCGGCGGTGATCTCATCGGTGCCGTTCCAGGCAGTCCAGCCCTTGACGCTCTGGCCGGCGGCAGGCAGGACGGCGTTGTCCGCCACCTTGTACTTGTAGCTGTTGCCGGAAGTCAGCGCCGGGGAGACGGTGAGCTTGGTCTTGCCGGAGGTGGTGGAGCTGGCGGCGCTGGTGACGGTCAGGTTGTCCAGGCTGTATTCGCTGTTCAGCAGCACCTTGCAGACTGCCTTCTTGTTGTCCGGCAGGATGAACTCACCTGCCTTGCCTGCACCCTGGAGCGCCACACCGTCAAAGTCTTCGGATTCGATGGTGCGGGCGGTGTTGATGCCGGTGAACGCTTTGCCCACGCCGTCGATATAGACGTAGGCCACCTCTCCGGTCTGGAACAGGTCGTCGGGCACTTCCTCGATGAGGAAGCCCTTGAATTTCACCACGCCGTTTTCGTCGATATTGGCCACGGACCCCTTGGAGGTGGTGGTCAGTCTGTGGTCCACGATGGCGTTGTACAGGTCGGCACACACCTTTGCCCGCTTGGTGCCCACGGCCTCGATGTTGTTGTAATACTTGCTCAGGGCGTTGAAGAGCGCCAGCACATTGTCGTCGGTGTAGTCCAGCAGCGTTTCGCTGTGACCGGCGTTCTGGGAGATGAACTTGCCGTGAGCGTCGTTAAATGCCTTGGTCTTCGCTCTGGCCTGCAGCTCCAGCCGGTCTGCGATGGCGGCCGCGAAGTCATTGTTCACCGTGTGCCGGTCGATGCCCTCATGGAAGTTCCAGCCCCAGGTGTATTTTGCAGGGGTGTTGGTGTAGATGATCTCGGTGCGGCTGCCGAAGCGGCTGGAATTGCCGGTGCCAGTGCCGAACGCCTTGGTGGCAGTCTTATCATAGCCGGTGCCGCAGACACAGGGGATGTCAGAGGTCTTCACATAGAAGGCGGTCTCGTTCTCCTGGATGCCGTCCATGGCTTCGATGCTGCCGCCGAAGAAGTCGGCAAAATAGCTCTGCTTCTTGAATACCGCCTGCAGCAGGCGCTTGAATTCCAGCTGATAGCTGCGGGCGGGCAGGTCGTTGTTGTCGCCAGCTGCGAACAGCTGGAGGTCAAATTTCTGTCTCATCTTTCTGCTCCTTTACTGATATTTCGCAATGCGCTTGTCGATCTCGGACATGGCATTGCCGGTGTTGTGTACGGTCTTGGGGGTTCTGCCGGTGGCTCTCTCCACTTCAGCGCGCTTCAGCTGCGCCTGGACGATGGACACAAAGCGGTCGATCCGCTCCTTGGTCTCCTCGGCGTCCTCCCCTACCACGAAGTCCAGGATGTCCTGGGTGGCGTCCACGTTGTGCTCTTTCAGCAGGCCGGTGGCCGTCTTACCCAGCTCCATCCGCAGGGCGGAACGCTTCAGTTCTGCGTTCTCCTTTTGGAGCTTCTCCATCTCATACTGGTGCTTCTGGTCTGCATTCATCTTCGCCAGCTTGGCGGACTCCTCCTGGGCGTTTTTCACCGCCGCTTCCTGTTCCGCTTTCCACTTGGCGAATTTCTTGTTGATGATAGCATCAACATCCTTGTCGGTGTATTTCTTATCGCCTGCGCCCTGCTCCTGGGCAGGCTCCTGGCCTTCGGGCGGTTCAGTGCCCTCCGGCTGTGCCTGGGCAGGCGCTTCTTCTGCAAACAACTGCAGGTCAAACCGAACTTTTTCCATTGCTTCTACCTCCTCAAAGTTTTTGACCATTCTTCGCTGGGTCTTCCCCCTGTTTTTCCGCCGTCAGGGCTTCGGCGCGCCGTTCCCGGCGATCTAAGACTTGTACGCACTGGGGATAAGCCTCCGCCACCCCCTGCACGCCAACAAAAAAGGAATCGGCCAGCAGTTGTACCTGCGGCGATCCCTCATATCTGACAAACGCCCCGCCGGGCGCAATGTCGCTGTGTAATGGTACATCCGTCAGCTGCTCCGCTGACCGGACAAAGGTCTGCACCAGCGTGGACACCGCCGCACAGACCAGGTCATGGCCGGGTGGTCCTGCGCCAGCGTGACCGGTGACCTGGATAGAGCCTTGTCGGATGATTACCTGAATCATGGCCTTTCCTCCTGAAAATGAGCATCAAAAAAGCACCCTTTCGGATGCTGCTAATCACTTCACTTGTCTGCAATGTTCATGCCGAACTTGATACAACAAAGAATCGCCGCAATAGTGAGCACAACAAAATACGCTGTGCCCATCTCTAATTTCAATCCGACCATGAAAAGCAAAATACACGTCAGCATATTATCCTCCTGTTCTTAGGTATGAAAAAGCACTATGCGATTCTGCACAGTGCTTTTAAGAACAAAGCTGTTCCAATTCCTTTATGTCCGGGAGTACAGATTCAGAAAATAATGCACCGTCTACTCTGAACTGTTCCAGCATCTCCTGAACGGTTCCAAAGAGTCCTGTGTTTCTCGGTCCGTCATCATCTCTTTCGTTGCTTTCCGAGGTACTATATCCTTTATCATCAACCCAGGCAAAAACATTTTTCGGACACAGGCTAATCATACCTTCCTTCGTTTCCGTAAAAAATCTAAACTGACCACCGCTTACATCCAGCATCTTTGCGAGTTGTTCTTTTGTCATCGTTATTCACCTCCGTTATCGCAACAATCCAGAATCGCATCGGCTGGATTGTTGTTATCAATTCTCAAAATACTTGTGAAGCCTTTCAACACACTTTCAAAATACTTCGATGCATCAGCAGAATGATTTTGAGGGTCAATAAATACTGTCTCTCCGTTGATTTGCTCAGCCACAAACACATGGGCGTCTCCGTTTTTCAAAACAACAAACACTACCGCTCTTGCTCCATCGCCCCATGTGGCCATTTGCTTTTTGATTTCTTGCAAGCCACTTCCGTTTGGATAACAGATCTTCGATCGATTTTCCCAAACACATGTATAGTCTTTGGCGATGTAATCGTCTTTTGCTTTGGTAGGTATCGGCTTCGCCGTAACCCTATAACCACGCCTGCGCATTTCATAGGTCGGCACGCAGCGCTGGCAGTTGTTTTGCCACTTATACTCTCCTGTAGAGAAGTTCGGGTTCACCGCTGCCAAGTCTTCATCCACCCCGTAGATTCTCATCTTTCTATCGAAATTATCTGCGGGGCCTCTTCCTGCAATTATACCATTTTGTTCAGCTATTGCAAGCAGATTCTTCTGCTGCTCCCACTCCTCCGTGGTGCCGCCCTTGTCCAAAAAGTCCAGCCAGGCTTCGTATTCTGTGTCATCCTCATAGGCGCTGACGGAGCACCGGCAATTCGGGTGCATGGGCGGGGCGTTCTTGCCCGGCATCATGTCCTTGATCTTGAAGTGTTTGCCGTCCAGGTCGGCACAGGCGGCGCAGCAGCCGTGGTTCACATGGAAGGTGTACATCTCGAATCCGTTGGCCAGGAAGGACTGCCGCTGTGCTTCCGTCTGCACCCTGGCCAGCTCTGTCCGCATGAGCCGTTCGGCAGCGTACGCCGCTCCGCCGTCCTTGCCATCCCCGATGTAATATTTGCGCAAATCCTTCGATAGTGCGCGGGGGTTTTTGCCCTGGATCAACCCTTGCTGCAACAGCTTGGACAAATCCGCTTTCATTTGCGCTTGGTTGCCCCAGATGCGCTCGGAAAAGGTGGCGTTGTGGAAGGACGCATTGGGGATGATTTCCGCCAGTTTGGCGTTGTTCCGGACGGTCTTGCCCAGGATGCCCGCCTGCCGCTGTAGTTCCTCCTCCGTGCGCCCTCGCAGGATTTTAGACATGAACTTCTCTTGCTCGTCGTGGCCAGCGACCAGCTCCAGGCCGATGTTGGCCTTTAGCATCTCCAGCCGGTTGACCTTCATGGTCAGGTTGTACAGCCGCATTTCCTCATTGGCTTGCTTGGAGAAGTCCTTGTCCGCCACATAACGTTTGGCCTTGCGCTGGTAGGCCGCAATGTCCAGCTTGGACACCCGCCGCTTGGCCTCGGCCAGGGTGATCTGCTCCTTGTCCGCGTAGCGGCCATAGAAGGCGTCAATCTCCTTCTGGGCGGCGTCCAGCATATTCTGATAGATCGCCCGCAGCTGCGCCTGGTACTCCTGCTCCTCCTGGAGATAGTGCTTCAGGGCTTCCGCCTCCCGCTTCTCCCAGTAGGTCTTACTGCTCATGTTCTACCCCGAACCGGAAATCCGCAGTGCTTTCTGCCGCTTCCGCTCCCTCCTGCTCCATGCGCTCCAGCTCCTTCTTGACGTCTGGGACGATGGACAGGACGGACAGCTGTGTTTCCTTGGACACGATCCCTTCCAGTTGGGCAGCGGTCTGCGCCTCCTCTGCCACGTTTTTGGGCAGGTTGCGGGTGGTGCGGATGTCCACATCCCGCCAGGCGTCCCGATCGGGGACGTTGGTGGACAGAGAACAAAAGAGCTTGTACCGCTTGCGCAGCGACTTTTCAATTTTGCGGTCGAAGGTCAGCGCCAGATTGCTCATGGCCTGGAGCTTGTACGCCAGCGCAACACCAGATGCGGCGCTGCCAAAGGACTCGTCGGAGATATTAGCCACCATGGAGGTCTGATAGATCAGCGTTTCCAGGCGGTTGAGCAGGTTTTCCTGGGTGCCATCTGCCGTGGGCTTTTGGAGGAATTGCACCAGGATGTCCTTGGCGTCATCGGTGCCGTACAGGTTGATGACTCGGTTGTCTCGAATCTTATAGATGCCGTCCTCGTCCAGTTCTGCGCCCAGCACTGCCAGATAGGCCTCCGCGAAAGCGTCCACGTCGTTGGCCTTTTCACCTAGGGTGTGGTTGTACGCCTCCACCAGGCCGGAGACCCCTTCATACAGTCCCATGCGGTCCTCATTGAGCATCCACTCCACACAAGGGAGCCGCCCATAGGGGTTTTCCATCGGTTCCCCGGCGGTGGAGCCTTCGAAGGGGATGATCTCCTCCCTGGTCAAAATCTCGCCATAGCGCTGTCCCGGTTGCTCGGTCTCTGTGCTGTGGTACCCGTACCGCACCGCAAACAGCGCTCGATTCTTCACCGTGTCGTCATAAACCACGAACAGCTCCATGGGCGTGCAGATGGTCATCTTGGTCTTGGCCTCCTCGTCCTGGTACAGGTACTCAAAGGCGTGGCCGTAAATGCAGCACTTCCGTGCCAGCTCGTATTCATGGTCGGTAATCTCGTTCTCCCGCTCAAAATCGTTGATTGCTTGGGCAATGGTATCATCCGGATGGCTTTTCTTGATGGGCACCCCATAACCGAAGCCCAGGAAGGTGTCCGTGATGTACCGGGGGAAGTTGACCGCCAGCCGGTTGTCCGGCTTCCAGTCGGGCTTCTCCGGCTGCTTGTATACGTCGTGGAATCCCTTGTACAGGTTCTCCAGGTAGATGTAGCGTGGGAACCGCTCCTCGTGCTGACGAATGTACTCCTCCGCCAGTGTCAATGTAATCGGCTTGTCCGCACTGCACTGCAACGGTTCCGGCAGCTTGTATGGTCGTCTCTTTCTCATGTCAAATCCCTCCCTTGAAGGTCTTTATCTTCACCTTGCCCCGGCGCTCCTGCTCAATGGAGTACCGCAGCATGGCCATGGCGTCATCGAAGAAGTTCACTGGCTCGTCCAGGTACTGGCCGCTCTTCTCATCCCTGCGCCACTTCCACTGCTGGATCTCCTTGATGGTGTTCACGCAGCTGGGGTGGAGGTGAATCTTGTGCTGCTTCAGGTGATCGATCTGGGCGCGAACGCTGCCCGGCTCCTTCTTGACCGGCACCGCCCGATATCCGGCCTTGCGCCACATTCGGATGCGATCCGGCTCGGCGCTGTCGCAGTACATGGTCAGGCGCTTCTGGAACCGTCCCTCCGCCAACTGGATGATCTCATCCGTGTCCTTGCCGAATACATACAGCTCCTGGCACAGGTAAAGCTCGCTGTCTTTGAACCCCACCTCACCGATGCAGTTGGCGTGGTTAAAACCGAAGTCCTGGGCGTTGACCATGTAGTCAAACCGCTCCGGCGACCGGTCAAAATCCTCGATGAGGTAGTTGGTCAGAATCAGACCGCCCACCTCGCCCCACTCGCCTAGGCCGTAGATGCGGTAGCCGTCTGGATCCACCAGCTTGCGCCGCTCCATGCGCTGCCGGTAGGCATCGTCAATGAAGCGGTTGTGCAGGTAGGTGCTGTGATGGGTCAGGACGTTGGGGTCTTGAATGTCGAAGAAGACCCGCTTGATCCAGTGCTGCGAGCTGACCGGATTGAAGGTGCATCTGATCTGGTAGAACTGCCCTTCCGGCAGCGCGCCACGAAGGCGGTCGTCGATGATTTCAAAATCCTGTTGGGTGATTTCCGTGGCCTCTTCTATCCAGACGTCAGTGAGCTTGCCCCGCTTGAAGGTGATGGACTTCAGTTTCTCCCGCTGGCGCTCATCGTTGACGCCCCGGAAGATGATCTGATTCCCGTTGACCAGGCATTCCAGGGACAGCGGCGAGGCGGTGATCTTCCAGTAGCGCCCGTAGCGGTCACCGAACATCCGGTAGATCGCGCCAGTCAGCTCTGCATAGGTGCTGTCACGGTTGGTGATGTCCGACTTGCGGATGCACACCAGGTTCCGGCCTGGGTCTTGCATCAGCCGCAGGATATAATGCTGGGCAGTGTCCACGCTCTTGCCAGAGCCGGCTAAGCAGAACCTTTCATCACGATGTATCTCTTCTTGCTCCGGTCAACTTCTTTGAAGCAAGGATTCATCTGGACTGAAATGTTCATATGGCAACACCACCTTTCTTCATTCAGAACTCTCCCCATAGTCGATGCAGATATGCAGCTCTGCGTCCGCGTCCAGGTCGACCTTTTCGGCATAAAGGCCGTAGCGCTTGCCCAGGAGTTCGGCGGCCTTATTCAGGTCGCTCACTCGTGTCGGCACTTGCACCAGCTGCGGCACTTCCTTCTCGACAATTACCTTCTTGCCGTTCTCGTCGTATCCGCTCCTCCGCTCTTTACAAGTGACAACCACCGTATCCATCTCCTGCCGCCGTAAAACCCTGGTCAGCGTTTGGAGGACTTCGTCCTGCTTTGCAATCAAGGCATCCTCTTTTTCTGCCAGTCTTTTTTTGATGTATTCCTGGATGCCGTCATTTGCCATCATTCTGCTTACTCGCTTATTTATTCCATTAGGTGAATATCCTGCCCGAATAGCCGCCTGAGTGGCATTCAAATCAATCAGATATTCATCACAAAACCGCTTCTGTTTTTCCGTCACCCAGGCTCACCACCTTTCCGAATTTTATGCCGCCGCTTCCGCAGCCTCCGCAATCCGCCGCTCCGCAACGGCAAAATGCTGCTCATCCTGCTCCATCCCCACAAAACGCCGCCCGGTATGCGCGCAAGCGACGCCCGTGGAACCAGAGCCCATGCAGTTGTCCAACACCGTCTCGCCCGGCTTGGTATATGTGCGGATGAAGTATTCCAGCAGCGGAACTGGCTTCTGGCTGGGGTGTACTCTGTTCTTCCCGCCGTCCACGTCAAACCGCAGCACGTTGCTGGGATAATTGCCGTAACGCTGGACAGAGGCATTTGCCCGCTTGTCCAGGCGATAGACAGCGTCCTCCTGCGCCTGCTTCCGGTGGACAATCTCCCGCTCCAACTTGACCAGCCCCTGCGGCTGATACAGCGGTTTCCGGCGATAGAAAATGCACACCTCTTCGACCTGGCGCATGGGCTGCACCTTGGCGAAAACGTGGCCGGTCTTGATGTTCTTAACCCAATACCAGGTGTACCGGTACTGACAAATGTTGCTGTGAATCAATCTGGTCGTAAACGGCTGGGACGAGAACAGCGCAATGGCGCCGTTGGCCTTGACCACCCGCTCATACATCCGCCACATGGCGTCGAACGGCAGCACGCTGTCCCACCGGCAGTCTGTGACTCCATAGGGCGGGTCGCAGAGCACCATGTCAATGCTCCCGTCCGGGATCTGTTCCGCCAGCTCCAGGCAGTTACCTCGCAGCAGTTTGATTTCATCGTTTTTCACGTTTTCACCTTCCTTCCGGGCATAAAAAGCGGCGCAAGCTCCGCAAAGCTCACGCCTGATTGGTGCCGGATGACCCGCCGGTCCGGGGCTGTCTTTCCAGCCGTCAATGGGGAGGGATTCAAATGGGTTCCTGGGCAAGGGAGGCCGACAACCGCCAGCCTCCCCGTATACCACAGGAGGTGCCCCTTGGTGGCACTGTTCACCGCTTGCCACTTCGGGATGATGCTACTTTATCACGTTCTTTTGGCTCTTGGGTGCACTCTTTTCCATCAAATTCAGATTTTGTGCGACCAAGCGAATGAATTCGCCATTGAATTTTCTAGTCTGGCGCTCACCGTACCCCACCTGCAACCCAGCTCCCGCCAAGGTGTGCGTTCCCTGCCAATAGACCAGGTCAATAATCTTCAGGCGTGCCTTACCGTTGGGTAGCCACTCCGTCTCCCTGATAGCAGCCGATACCGCCTCGTACTCCTCCATATCCCGCTTGGTCAACTTCTTAATCACTGCGCACTCTACTCCCCGACCATCTCCGGCTTGCGGCGGCTGTGTGCTATATCGTGCTGTGGTCGGGGTGTAGATTGGCTCTCGCATCACCTTGTCGAGCGCCGGATACGCCCGGATCACAGCCTTGACGTAGCCCCACCAGCGGTATCTGTGCTTACTCATCGGCTCACCCGCCTCTTGTACCGCTCTGGCTCGATGACCCAGAGGCCAGTCTCCTCGTGCAGTGTCTCGTTCAGGTCAATCACGCTGGCAAAGTTCCCGACGACCGTGTCCATCAGGCCTTGGGTGTGACGTCTAAAGTCTGCAAGTCTGGTCTTGCCAAACCCATACTTGTCGTGCAGCGTGGTCATGGCAAACAGCAAGACCACATCGTAGGCCAGATTGACCATGTCTGCCCGTGACGCAGACTTCGGCTTGTCCGGCTTCCGCCTCGCCTTCGCCCGTCGTTGTTGTCGATTCATCAAACCACCTCTTCCTCCGGCGGTATCGCCGTCCTGACCCAAAGAGGCAGCAGCCCAGGCGTGTGCCCCATCAGGACCAGGCGCTCGTAGTAGGCGCAGTGCGCCATCCGCCCCCACTGCTGGGCAATCCCGTGCCTGCACACCGCGTGGTGCAGGCAGGTGTCACATAGGTTACGCTTTGTCATCGTCATCCTCCTTGTCGTACACCGTGCACCAGCCCTTTCGCCCGCACAGATCACAGCACTTTTTCTCCGTGCGCATGACTCTGGCCAGGTAACCGGTGGTATCTGCGCCGGTGGCGGCGCACTTGCTGCAGATGGTCAGCGTTTTCATGGCTTGCCTCCTCACATCATCACGACGACTTGCCCGCTTTTGACCAGGTCGTCCAACTCCACGGCCAGGTATTCCTTCACATTCCGCTTGGCCTCCAGCTTCCAAACGCCGCCATCTGCCTCAAACAAGCCGATCCTGCCGTTCTCATCCACTCGGAGCAGGTATTCGCTTTCCGGCTGGGCAACCTCCAAAAATGTCCGGAAGGGCTGGAGCTTTACTCTCGGGTTGATCTCCACGTTCTGCCGCAAACTCACACCTGTCTTTGCCTCCACGGTTTGGGTCACCCCGTTGTCCCTGGTGGTGACGCCGCCGTCCTTGCTCATCCGGCTCAGCAAATCCAATAGGTAGCGCGTCCCCTCTCCGGGAATGAACAGGCTCCTCAACTCGATCACAGCCTGCTCCTGGTCGCGCCAGCCCTGCCGAAACCCAGGCACATCCGCCGTCGCAGTGTACAGCGTATCCCGGCTCATGTCTGCCCGGTAGCTCGTACTGACGTACACCCGGTCATGGCCGGCCACCCGGACAAAGGCGAAGCCGCCGACTCTCTCGATCTCCTTGCGCAGCAGCTGGACAATGCTGTCCAGCCCGGTCACCTCATACATCGACGGGCGATCTACGTGTGGCTTGATGCGTGCAAACTCCTGATTTGCGTACTGCTGCCCCGCCACCTCGATGATGGTCGGGTCTTTCAGGCTGATGATCTTCTCCACAAATTCTGCCAAAATGCCACTCATGTCTGTTCCTCCTTACGCTTTCCGATGCAGTTGCACGATCTTAGGTTCTTCCGCTTCTCCGCCGTCCATGCCCAACTGCCCCGGCGTCTGCCGGACGGCTTCCACGATCATGGGGTCGCCCTGGTCATCTCGCACCATGTACACCGTCGTGGTAACGGGCATCATGGGTGCCAAGGTGGCCTTTACTTCTGTTTCCATCTGCACTGTCTCTCGGTCTGCACTTGCTTCAAACACCAGCGTGATTTGGATTTTCCGTTTCCTTTTCCAATCCGTGTTGGGGTCTTCGATATTTTCCTGCACTTTCGCCGCCTCTCGGTTTGCACGCTCCAGGATAGCGCCACTGTTCATTTCCAAGATGCTTTTGATCGTGTTCTCGTTCATTTTTGCTCCTCCGTGATTTCAATTTCTACTCGTGGTTCCGTCGCTCTGTACTCCACCCGGCTGCCGTCGTGCCCGACCACGATCTTGGCGTTGTCGTCAGCCAGGATACGGGCATCCACCAGGATGTCCATGGTCGCCGCCAGCAGGTTGGTCAAGTCCACCCGTCGATTGGTCGGCATGTAGTACACGCATTTCACGTTGACCGGGTGGTCAACGGCAGTACGTGGCCTCACCGACATGAGCTGATACAGTGCCGCCTTTTCGTACGCCACAAACTGCTTGCTAGGGATGATTCTCGGCTTCCCCCGCACCAGGATGATGCGTGAGCTGTTCTTCTTCGTAATCGGTGTCCCGCAGATGATGTATTTCACCGCTCCCCCTCCCCTCGCATAAACACCATCCAGTGCGTCTTGCTGGCTCGCCCACTCCGGTGCCCAAACAAAGTCATCTGCTTGATGGCTTCCAGCACATCCTTAACCGGAATTTGGTACTCAGACCATTTGAAGATCAGCGTCCCGCCCGGCCGCAGCACTCTCATGCACTCCCGGAATCCAGCTCGCAGCGTTGTCCGCCAGTCTGGATCCAGGCGACCGTACTTGATCGCTGTGTAAGACGCCTCCCCAGCTCTCACCAGGTGTGGCGGGTCGAAGACTACCAGCCGGAAGCTGCCATCTGGGAACGGCAGTGCCGTAAAGTCTGCCACAATATCCGGACGCACTGAGAAATGCGTCCGTCACAAAGCTCCACGTCAGCAATCTCCCTGTTGTCCAGGTACAGTGCCAACGGGTGCCGCTTGTTAAACCACATCATCCGCCCGCCGCAGGTTACATCCAAGACAGGCGGGAGCTTGGCTCTGGTGTTATCCATCATCCTTCCTCCTCCCGTTGGCTTTCCAAAAAATCTCGCATCCAGCGTTCATTTGCGAGGATCCTCTGCTCCTGCTCTGCCAGGCTCTCCTGTGCCGGCGGCATTGGAGTCGGCGCCTTGCTGGGCCGCTGTGCCGCACCGGTCTTCGTCCCCTTCTGTTCTGACAGCCACTTTGTCACCCAAGCCAAGATCGCCCGGTAATCGCTGTCATAGTGCTTCCCATTCGCTGCTTTGTAATGGCTCAGGTGCTCGATCATCAGCGCTGTGTCGGCGGGGCCATGAGCGTCGAGCAGCTTCTGGTGTTCGGCGTTGGTCATGGTCACGTTGTCCGCCCATTGGACTTTCTGCGATGCAAGCGTACTTTGCTGCGTTACGCGCGCGCAGGAAGGGGACGTAGTCCCCTCACTATCAGTATCATTATCAGGTACAGGTTCAGGTTCATTATCAGCTTGATTTGCTTGACTTTGCTTCTTTTGCTTGCCTTTGGTTGCGTTTGCTTGATTTGCTTCGTTTTGCTTCTTTCGCTTACGGCTCTGTGCGCTTTTAAGTCCACCTTTTCGACCAGCTTCCCGCCGTTTTTCCACCTTCGCCCGATACCGCTCATCGTTGTCGTCCAGCGCTCTACTCACGAAACGCATGGCGATCTTCACTTCCAGGTCTGAGCCGGAATACGCCTCGCCACGCTTTTCGTAGGCGAAGATCGCTCGGAACAACTCCGCGATCTGGCTGTCGCTCAGGTCGAGCAGAATGTCCTCCAAGTCGTAATACAGCACAAAGCTGTTCTTCTCTTTCGCCATGCTGCCACCTTCTTAAAACGGCAGCTGGCCGTCATCTTCTACCTCCGTGAACCCGGTCGGTTCTCCGTAAGGCGCTGCGTTGGACTCGCTCTTCTTGCCGCCGCAAAAATACAGGTTTTCTGCCACGATCTCCGTCACGAAGCGCCGGACGCCGGTGTTATCCGTGTAGTCCCTGGCTTGCAATCTGCCCTCCACACAGGCCAGCTGCCCTTTGTGGAAGTACTTGGCCAGAAACTCCGCGCCGCCGCGCCAGGCGATGACCTGGAAGAAATCCGTCTCCCGGCTGCCATCTGGCCGCTTGAAATCTCGGTCTACCGCCATGCGCACGTTGGCCACGGCAGTCCCCTGGGCGGTGTGGCGCAGCTCTGGTTCTGCCACCAACCGACCCTGAATGATCACTTTGTTTAACATGATTTCCTCTCCTTCGGGCACACAATGACCCGGCATTTCTTCGGCATTGCCCGACGCACACACGCTTCGAACCATGCCTCGTCGCTGTTGGCGTCGCTCAGGTGGAGCAGATAGATCTCCCGGCACTGCTGCAGGGGCAAGGTGCTCAGGTAGCCGCACAGCTGGCCGATCTCCAGATGGGTGTTGCGGACACGCTTGACGGTGGCTTCTGGCATCCGGGTGCAGCGTGCCAGGATGTCCTCCTGGTAGTTGGCCTCGATGGCCAGGATGTTCACACCGGGAAACCGGTACCGGATGTTCCCGGTATCGATGGCGAACACCAGCTTCTCCCCGTCGCTCCCCCTGACCAGGTAGCCCACCGGTTCCCTGGCATCGTGGAAAGTGCGGAAGGCGATGACCTGGAAGCTGCCCACCTGCATAGGCTCTGAGCAGTCCCGCCCCACATCCGGTGCCAACAAGGTAGCTCCATCCGCCCCCAGCGCCTGGGCAGTGCCATGGGACAGGATGACCGGGATCCCAGCCGCCAGCAACTTGTCCCAGCAGCGGGCATGGTCATTATGTTCGTGGCTGACCAGGCAGCCGGCCAGCTGGGAGACGGTGTATCCCGCCGCCCGCACCAGCTGACCCAGCCGCCGGTAGCTCAGGCCACATTCCAGCAGCAGGACGCACTGTCCGTCGTCCAATAAGTAGGCGTTGCCAGCGCTGGAGCTAGCCAATGGAATGAATTTCAAAACGGACACTCCACTCCTTCCTCAAGTACGGTTTGCTGGGGCTGCTCCTCCTGCTCTGGGAAGTCCACGGCAGTCTCCGGGGCATGCATCTGCTGGTACTGGGTGGAGTTCTTGATCTTTTCCTGCACCCGCTCCGGCAACGCTGCGAAGGTCGCGTCGTCCCACTGGTCGATATTGAACACGTGCAGCTCTGTCTCCGTGGTAGGGGTGGGCATCCCCTTGGGGATCTGCATCACGCCGTCAATGTTGGCGTACTCGCCGGTGTCATTGAGGACCACTTGGATCATGGCGCCGCGGCCCAACATCTCATCTGTATTGAACGCCCGAATCTCCTCGTCAGAAAACGCCTTCCCCCGCCAGGAGGTCAGGAGCTTCCGCAGGCCAGACTTGTTGCTGGTGCTGACCGAGAAGGTGCGGGACAGCTGCCGGGGCTTCATCTCCCCGTCCAATTCCACCTGCTCCGTCGGAAGCTCAAAAGTGAACTGGATCTGATTGTTGTACCGAGTCTTGCCCTTGTACTCCGTCTGCTGCTCCCCCAAGTCGTAGATACCGATACAGATCGCCAGGTATGTCCCCGCCTCCACCGGCGGGATCTTTGCTTTTGCTCTAGTTCCGATGACCATACACTCAATCCTCCCTTTCCAATCTCAACTGCCTATCCGTTTCGCTGACCACCATGCGGATGACCTGGGTGTCCATCTCCATGAGCTGGGTGACACTCTCAGCGTTGTCCACAAACAGTGGGCAGCGGATGCCCTTGGCCTGGCTCAGGGTCGCGATCACGTCCAGACCGGCGTTGATCTTCGCCCCGTTGTTCAGGTCGGCGTAGGGCACACCGTCGATGGTGGCCTTGCAGCAGTCCCGGAGACCGCCGTTGACCTGTTCCTCGAACAGCTGCCAGCGCACCAACCGGAACCGTCCGCTGACCTCCCGGCTGATATACTTCGCTTTGACCCGGGTGAACTGGTCGCACAGATCCAGCAGGCTATCCAGCCGCTCTGTCTCCGCCGCCGTCTGCTGCTGTTCCGCCATCAGCTCCGCCACGCGCTTCCGGGCGGCGTCCAGGAACTGTTCTCCCGCCAGGGCGCTCTCCGTTCGGCGCAACGCCTCCCGCGTCTCCGCCCAACGCCGTTCCGCCTCCTGTTCCGCCTGCCGGGTATCTCGGCTGGCCTGGGTGATCTGCGCCTCTAACTCCTGGAGCTGGCTGGTCAGGCGCGTTTTCCGCTCTCCGTAACTGTCCAGGTCAGTGATGACCAGCGCTTCCGCCGCTGCCAGCTGCTGCGCCAGTTCAGCGCAGTCCTGCTTGTTCTGTGCCTGGTCAGCCCGCAATTCGTCAGCTCTGGCTTGGAGAGCTTCCAGCTCGGCCTTGCGTGCTCCCGCATCTTCTGCCAGCTTGGCAAGGCGCTCTTTCTTACGCTGCTCAAACTCATCCGTGGCCTTGGCCAGCTGATCCGCTGGCAGCGTCTGGCCGCAGGTGGGGCAGGTGTCGCCGGAAAAGGTCATGGACTGTGTCTCCTTCCACCGTTCCCGACACGCCTGGATGGCCGCCTGGCCTTGCTGCTGGCTCAGCTGGTTGCGCTCCAGCTCTCGGGCAATGGCCTGCCCCTGGCGCTCCAAGCCTTCCTTCTGGCGACGCAGCTGGGTTGGGTCTGCTGTCCGCTGCCCACTGCGATGGGCTGCATTCTGGCTCTCCAACGCCTCCAGCTGCATCCGCAGCCCGTCCCGCTGGGGCAGGAGGACGGAGGTGCCCGCCTTGCTCCGGAGCTGCTCCAGCGCTTCCCTGGCGGCAGATTCCTGCCCTGCCAGCTCATCTCGGCGCGTGCGGAGGGCGGCAAAATCTACCGCTTCATACTCACTGATGGTGCGCTTCTGCTCGTCGATCCTGGCCGGTGTGGTCTTGGCCTTGGTCTGGAAGTTCCTGCGCTGCTTCTGGTAGGCCACCTTGGCCTCCTCCACCGTCAGGCCACCCAAGGCATCCGTCAGCGGGGCGAACGCCTGGTCAGACGCCAGAACATCCTCGTCTGACACGTCCTCCACCAGGTCGAAGAGGGCCGCTCTCCGGTTCGTCTCGCTCTCCCCTGCGCAGAACCAGCGCAGGTCTGTCAGGGTGCGGAAGCTGTTCTCATCGCACAGCTGAGCGACTCGGCTGGAAAACTCGTTCTTGGCCATGGGCAAACCGTTGAAGTAGAACCCAGAGGAATGACCGTCAAAGGAAGCCTCTTTGTTCCCCCGCTTCTTGCTCCACAGTTCAAAATAAGTACGCTTGAGGGTCACTTCCTGACCGTCCACCGACAGGATCGCCTCCACACTGGTCTCCGCCCCATGATCTGCCACGGCGCCGGTCTCGTCCAGAGGCTTGATATCGAACTTGGCCGCGCCGCTGCTGTCCTTACCGAACAGGAGCCAGCAGAAGGCGTCATAGACGGTGGTCTTGCCGGTGGCGTTGTCGCCGTAGATGGAGCAGTCCTGTCCCTGGAAATCCAAGGTCAGGCTGTGGCAACCCTTGAAATTCGCCAGGGTCAGGCGCTGGATCGTGATCGTTCTCATTGCTTTTTGTACCTCCTTGGTGTACAATACAGTTGGTATTTTACCTTTGCCGTCGTCGGAGTTGCATCTCCGGCGGCGGCTTTTATCTTTGGGCAACCTTGCCGGTGCCCCTGTGCCGGATGCTCCGCAATTTGCCCTCTAGCGTCACCTCTTGAGCCTCCGCGCCAACATCCGATCAAAGGCCGTCTCCGATACCGACATCATCCAGGCTGGGGCGCACATCGTGATGCTGGCAGGCAGCCAGTTGCCCAGCAGTGCCATGCGTCCAGCAGTCGCCCAGGCCGCTACGCCCATTACAGCGCCAGCGATGCCAACGACCAGCTGACAGGTGCACTTTGTCCTCTGTGTCATGTTGATTCCTCCTCATTTGTCTCGTTGCCTCAGCTGTCTCGTCTGCACCCTCGCGCCCCAAGCGTCCGCCACCATCCCGTATGTAATCCACTCTGGGCACCACCGCCGCTGGTAGTCCAGCAGACCCTTGCAGCGGCGCTGGATGTATAGGCGGCATTTCGCGCATTTGGGGCAGGTGCTGGGGTAGTTAGCCATCGATGCCCAGGCACATGAGGCGTGCCTGGATTACGCGCAGTGCCGTGAGCGCCATATCAGTCGCCTCACGCTCGTAACTCCAAGCGTGCAGCAGTTCTTCGTCCGGTTCGGCCGCAGACGCTTCGATAGCTTCAGCTTCCTCGATCTTCTCAAGTTCCCGCTCAAAATAGCGGATTGCTTCTTCGATTTTCATGCTGGTTCCTCCTAAACTTCAATCGTTTTGCCGGTGTTCTCGTCTGCCCAGTGCCGCATTTGTGACACTGGCACGATGATGCGCCGTCCGACGCGGATGTACGGGAACCCCGCTTTCCTGATCCACTTGCGGAGCGTATCCTCACTCGTCCCCATCATCTCAGCCGCTTGCTCGATTCTCACGCTGATGGGCTCCACCTGGAGGATGATCTTTTCAGGTGGCGTTGCCTTGATTTCCTTTGCGTGCATAAAGTCACCTCCTTGCGATGTGCGTTTTGCGTTGCCCGTCCTTTATCTCGCGTGGTAAAATGCAATAAAAGGAGGAATTTATATGGATTTTGAATCTACTAGACCCCACATTTGGCTGGGCGTCCTGACCAGCTTTGTGATCTCTATGCTAGTAGAGCACGGATCAGTGCTGATACGATTTTTGCAAGGATTACTCCCAGGCTAGCCCCCAGCGCGTACATTCCTGCTTTGCGCATCTTTTCACCTCCTTTCTCCGGTTGCAAGTAATTCTCCGTCGATACTCCAATACTGTTTCACGGCACTTACAGGGTCGTCCTCTGTCCCACAGCCTTTCAGACTTTCCGTTACGATAACCACCATTAACTTTGCGCTGTCTGTTCCCCTAGGTCGGACGGCGCTGTTTTTTTCTACTTTCATCCGTCTCACCTCCTTCCTCCAAATCGTGTTCAGCTGGCTTCCTCGGGTCTGAACCCAAACAGTTCGTTAGGAGTGACACCGAGAGCTTTTGCAATCGCTGCCACATCTGTGTCCTTGACAATTTTTCGGCCATTAAGCAGCGCTGAAAACTGCTTTTCAGGTATTCCTGCCCACTCGGCAACTGCACGTCGCTTTAGCCCTCTCTCGCAGATAATTCGCTTCGTGTTCTCTGCGACAACCGATTTTCTCATATTCTCACCTCCTCAAGAATCTTGAATGTACGTTCATTGTACCTAAAGTTTCTTTATGTGCCAAACCAGCTTTCTCCCTGGCTTCTTTTAGCCTTCGTCCAATTCCCAAAAAATCACCTCCGATATTAAACATTAAAGCACAGATTTCCTCATAAGTCAAGAGAAAACTCAAGAAAAATCAAGAAAATAGGCTTGACACAAGATGCACTTGGTAAAATGGTGGGCGTGACAGGCTCATCAATCACCAATTACGAAAAAGAAACAAGCCACCCCAAAGAACCTGTTATGTACGCTTTGATGGATACGCTTGGAATTGACCCTAATTTTCTTTTTCAAGACTGTGTGAGTACTGTCCCAAAAGAAAAAAGAGCCGCACCTCATTACACTTGCAACGAGGATACGGCAGAGAGCGTTTGTAAACGATATAAAGCATTAGATTCACACGGCAAGCAAGTCGTTTGCGCTGTGATGACGGAAGAAGAACGCAGGATAAAAGCAGTTGCCAAGGAACCTGTCGTGATTGAACTGTTCCCTATGCGGCACTACATTCAATCCGCCTCGGCCGGTCTAGGCGATTTCAGTAATGATGACTCTTTCGAGGTTGTTGATCTTGTAAAGCGTCCGCCAGCAGGTGCATCCTTCCTTGCCACCGTAAACGGCGACTCAATGGAGCCGACCTATCACGACGGTCAGTGGGTATTTATTCGCGCGCAGGAAACACTCCAGATTGATGCAGACAATCATCTGACAGAGCTGGGGAAAGAGGCTATGGAGCGCCACAAAGAGGTGATTGAAGAACGCCACCCCCAGCCGCTGCATCGCAGTTCCGCCACCAATGCCGTCCCCCAGCAGGAGCAACCACACCGCGCCATCCCAGAGCGCGCCGAAAACCAGCTGGAAGCGATCCCGGCCAGCGACATCCAGCTGCTCCACTCGGAGATGGAGTATCTCAACGACGTCCTCCGTAGCGTCTGTGAGCTGGCGCACATCCCCCAGCCGCTTTCTTTAGAGCTGTCCGATTTCGTTTTCAGCACCTTGCGCACCGGGACCCACTACAGCTGGACTCCGTACACGCCGTCTGGGAAAACAGCGAAATATCCCCTGGTGCTGCACTATCAGTCCGCTGTCCCGGAACGTTCTGCCAACACCGAAGACGCCGAGTACGAAGCCTGGCTGGACTTTTTGGACAAGGGCGGCACCACGGAGGAGTGGGAG
>ERZ779875.861-NODE-861-length-23412-cov-19.636512_pt1 | contig 23412 bp, 24 predicted proteins | sample MGYA00511246_ERZ779875 | MGnify/ENA primary metagenome ERZ779875 (study PRJEB29588, sample SAMEA2155093) | human gut metagenome | biome: human gut; feature: human-associated habitat; material: faeces | place: Denmark | collected 2008/2010 ... | reverse complement strand
CGGTACGTACGGTGCTGTGAGAGGACGGCGGTTAGTCACCGCCTCCTACTCGATTAAAGACGTAAACCGGATTTTTAAACATCGAAAGGAGAACAACATGGAATATGTATTAACAGAAGAAGGAAAAAGAAAGGTTGCAGTATTTATTAAGGAATGCGAGGCAAAGAGAAAGGAAATTCTGGATGCCGGTCTTGATACCGCGGAGGACACACAGATCCCGACAGAGGCGGATATCCTGTCGGACCTGAACAACGGAGTTGAGGTCGACGAGGACGGGGATTACTACAATGCGTGGGGAGTTACGGACAATTACTGCTCCGACAGGGCGTGTGAGTTGGCAATCGGCGAGGATTTCGTATCGAACACAACCCGCGTGCAGGTTACGCTCCGGAAAACCATTGAGGTTACGGAATATTTTGATGCAACTCCGGAAGACCTTGAAATGATCGAGCGCGGAGAGAACCCGTTTTTTGGCAAGATGGAGGATATCTGCAATGAGCAGTGTGGAAAAACGGAATTCGACTACCAGATCGTGGACGAAGATACCGGGAAAACACTTGTCGACTGGGATTAAGGAAAACGAAAAAAGGGCGGAAAAATTTCCGTCCTTTTTTTTGCGCATCTGCATGGATATTTCCAGGGGCTGATTATTCCATGGAAAAGACTATTAGGATGACCTTGGAAAAACAGAGGAAGCAATGAGAGTATACCAAACAGACACAGGCACACAGATTGCCGCACAGGGATTAAGCGACGGTGCATGGAAAGGTACCTTCAATTTTACGATCACAAAAAAAACTAAGCTGGAAGCTGCCGCGTCTTCGCGTGCCATGTGGTACATTTTCAATGTATCACAATTAGGAAAGCGCCACCTACACCTACACTTCTTTTTATATCCATACATTCATTTCTTAAATATTTATAAATTTCCATTTTCATTGTTTATAAACAATAGATTTAGTAGTATAATTCTATTATGGAAAATAAAAGAGAAAACAATAAAAGTGATGAATATCATTCATCATCCCATTTGAAATATTTATGCCGCTATCATGTGATCTTCTGCCCGAAATACAGAAGAAAGATCTTAGTTAATGGTATTGACGAACGGCTGAAAGAAGTGTTTACAGAAACAGCCAAAGAACACGGCTTCAGCATCATAGAGATGGAAATCATGCCGGATCATGTACACCTGCTTATCGACTGCAACCCCAGATATGGGATCATGCAGTGTATTACAGACCTTAAGTATGGATCAGCACATGTACTCGGGCGGGAATTCCCGTCCATCCGGAAAAAGATCCCGTCCATCTGGACACGCAGCTGTTTTGTAGCAACTGTAGGAAGTGTTTCCCTTGATGTTGTAAAACAGTACATAGAATCACAGAAAGGAAAGTAAACTATGCCGAGTTACTGTCTCGAATTAAAGTTAAAAGTGAAGAAAGACTCCGACAGGAACTACCTGCAGAACTACTTTAATGCGGTGGCAAAGCTCGGTAATGAAATACGCAGGTTCGCAATCCGACAGCTCGGGCATCTGAAACAGGATAAAAACTACAAGTCCCTGCTTGCGGAGTACGTAAAAGTCAAAGGGGACAAAGATTCCCCGGAGCGCGAACGCCTGTCAAAAGAACTGTCGGTCATCGTAGGTTCCTACGGGCTTACAAAGTACGGACTTCAAAAGTCAGCCTGTGAAATGCGTAAACATCTGAAATACGTGCATTCTGATGTTTACCAGAAACTCAGCGACAGTATCTGGCGAAGCGTAGAGAAATACCTTTACGGCAACGGAAAACAGATCCACTTCAAGAAGTGGGATGATGTCATGAGTTTTGAAAACAAGAAGAACTCCACCGGTATCATCTATGAGAATGGAAAGGTTTATATCAACTGCACGCCAAAGAGACCCAAAGGAGGGATTGCCCTTGACATCATCCTCCCGCGCAACAAAGAATCCGCCCACTACATGTATGAAACCATATGTCTTACTGACAGGACGAAATACTGCCGGATCGTAAGGAAGATGTTTCCATCCGGATGGCGGTATTACGTACAGCTGGTACAGGAAGGGATTCCTCCGCAGAAACATGAGACCGGGAAAGGGCGCGTCGGTATTGATATCGGCACATCCACAATCGCTGCGGTATCAAAAGATGGCTGCATCCTCGAAGGACTTGGGGAGCCTGCTTCCTCTCCTGCTGAAGAATGCCTGCTCCAGCGGAAGCTTGACCGGAGCCGCCGTTCTATGAATCCGAACAATTACAAGGAGGATGGCTCCGTAAAGAAAGGCAAAAAGACCTGGAAGAAATCAAAAACTTACCAGGCTGTCCAGAACCAGCTGAAATCCCTCCGAAGACAGAAAGCTGCCCGCCTGAAACAATGGCAGGAAGCCGAAGCGAATAAGATCGCCGCAATGGGAAACAAGGTCTTTGTGGAAACGATGGATTTTAAAGCTTTGCAGAAGCGTGCAAAAAATACCGAACGACAGGAACAGACGTCCATTGTAAAACAGAAGGACGGAACGGAAAAGAAAGTACATAAGTATAAAAAGAAAAAACGGTTTGGAAACTCTATCGGAATGCACGCCCCCGCGCAGTTCTTATCCATACTGGAACGGAAGCTGTCGTACCACAAAGGCGGACTTTGCAGAATCAATACCTGGAAATTCAAAGCCAGCCAATACAACCATGTGGATGACACCTATGAGAAGAAGAAGCTCTCAAAACGTTACAACACCATAGACGGCCGGTGGGTGCAGCGTGACCTCTATAGTGCATTCCTGCTGATGTGTTCGGATGATACACTTGAACACGCAGACCAGAAACGGTGTGCCAGAAACTATAAATGTTTCCTTAAAAACCACGATGCCTGTGTCAACGCAATCCTTACAGACATCAAAAAGAACCAGAAAAAAGTTCCATCCTGTTTCGGAATCAATAAAAAAATGGCCGCCCTTTAAGACAGCCATAGATATAAAACGTAACTATAAACAAACATCGATATGACCTTATAAATATAGATATATGGGATCAAACTGAGTCCCTGGGCCGCATCCTGAGCTGAGTACACAGCTGTTCCCCTGATGCATAAACCGCTTTGCCGGGAGGTCCTGAAAGTTAATCCCTTCTGTAGTACGCAGAAGTGGCTGCAGCAGCAACACCGCTGTGGAGATCATCCATTAGGCTACAACAAAAAGCGCGTATCGTCATCATAGACTGACGGAGATTCCCAAAGGGAAAATCCAGATGTCTGGCGTACGTTTCTCAAGTGATGCCTTCTGGACCTTAAACCTGCCGCGTCTTCGCGTGCAGATCAGTTAGCCAGCAGACTACAACCAGCAAGATGTATCCGATTCGTCCGATGCGTTCAGCACAACCGAACAGATAAGATATTCTTTTTGGAATGCAGACAGATATGCCAGGAAAACTCCGCTGTTACAGGAAAACGGAGTCTCCCGGCATATTTTTGCAGAAAAATCCAATACGACGCAATATATAAAGTAAGAGCGAAATCCAGGCATGTTGAGCAGTTTCTTAAAAATGCCGGAAGAACCGTACCCTTTAAAACCGATTTTTGGTATACTGTTTACAGAAATTAACGAAAAAGAAAAATTTCCACAATCATGGAAAAATAAGAGGAGGATTTTACCTATGGCAGAATTAAAGTGCCCGCATTGCGGACAGGCATTTACAGTGGACGATACGGAGTTAAGTTCGATCACCCAGCAGATCCGGGACAAAGAGTTTGAGAAGGATTTAAAGTCCCGCATATCCGAACTGGAAACTCACTTACAGGAAAAACACAGGCTGGAGATGGAAAACCTGCAGAATCAGCTTGCGCTGCAAAAAGAGGAAGCACACGAAAAAGAGATCCGGCAGGAGAAGGAAACGCATGAGAAAGAAATCGAGAAATTAAGGGAACAGCTTAAGAAAGAAGAGGAAAAGAACCAGAAACTGCAGGCAAAGCTTGACAGCAGCGAGGACAAAAAGACAATTGCCGTCATGGAAGCTGTCAAGAAAGTTGAAGATGAGAAGAAGGACCTTGAGATCCAGCTGACACAGGAAAAAGACAGGGAGAAAATCCTACTTGAGCAGAAGGACGAGCAGATCGCCTACTACAAAGACCTTAAGACAAAAATGTCAACAAAGATGGTCGGGGAGACACTGGAGCAGCACTGCGAGATCCAGTTCAACCAGTTAAGAGCCACGGCATTCCGGAATGCATATTTTGAGAAAGACAACGATGCAAGAACCGGAAGCAAGGGAGACTACATCTACCGGGAAACCGATGCGAATGGCGTGGAGATTATTTCGATCATGTTCGAGATGAAAAACGAGATGGATGAGACAGCCACAAAGCACAAAAACGAGGACTTTTACAAGGAACTGGAAAAAGACCGCCGGGAGAAGAACTGTGAATATGCTGTACTTGTGTCCATGCTGGAAAGCGACAGCGAGTTGTTCAACGCAGGCATCGTGGATGTATCTTACAAATACGATAAGATGTACGTTGTCCGCCCGCAGTGCTTTATCCCAATCATCACACTGTTAAGAAATGCAGCCATGAACGCGCTTTCATACAAGCAGGAGCTGGCTGTAGTCCGCAGCCAGAATATCGACATCTCGAATTTCGAGGAAAACCTGATGAATTTCAAGGACAATTTCGGACGCAACTACGATATCGCCCATACTCATTTTGACAAGGCAATTGATGAGATTGACAAGACGATCGATCATCTGCAGAAAGTCAAGCGGGAACTGCAGGGGTCTGACAACCAGCTTCGGATCGCCAACAATAAGGTGGACGACATCAGCATCAAGAAGCTTACCAAGGACAACCCGACCATGCAGGCAATGTTTGAGGAGATTAAGAAGAGAGAAGAAGAATAGCAGGAATATGAAAGGACATCATGCGTACGTATTGGCATACGAACAATTTGTGGTACCGGGAAGAGGTTGGGCGGTATGCCCCGTTTCCCTCCGTTAACTTTGGAAAGGCTGCGGGTCTGCCGGAGAAATGAGAGAAAGATGGGAGAAAATACAGGAGTTCCAAAGAGAGTGCCCCTTTTTCTCAGAACCTTCCCGAATGGATCTTGAAACCACGGTTAATATCGCTATATATGGTATCCACGCACCCCATAAGGGGTGCGACTTTTTTGTGCATTACTTTTCGCTATCATCCTTGACAACAGCATCTGCACCCTGGACGGTAACCCATCCATGTTTGTAACGGGCTTCTGCTTCTTTCATGCGGATCAGTTCGTTTGTAATGGAAGAACTTAATTTCTTATTGGCTTCTGCATCGGCCTTTGCTTCAATGAGTCTTGCATCGGCATCCGCCTGTGCTTTGGTTTTCTTAACCTTTGCGTCCGCTTCTGCCTTGTCGATTGCAGTCTGATTCTTGATTGCCTGTGTCTCAGCTTTCTGCTGTGCCTGGATCTTAGAGTTGATTGCCTTCTGGGTTTCCTTGTCCACGCTCGCATTGATCATGGAAACATTCGAAATGGAAATTCCATATGGGTCGAACTTGTCTGCAAGGTATTTTGTTAACGCTGCATTAACATCCGCCCTTTTTTCACCAAGAACATCAGAGACCTTGTAGCGTGCGATGACTTCCTTGGTCCAGCTGATGATGTTTGGTTTTATGAAGCTGTCCCGTACAGTCTTTCCTGACTGTCCTTTGAACTTTGTAAATACTTCGCTGACCTTATCGTGCTGGTAATTGTACGTGTAAGTCAGATCAATCTGGATGGATTTTCCCTCAGATGAGGACGCAGAGAAACTGTCGTTATCCGGTGAATCCCCATTCTTTCCGGAAGTAAGGTAACTCTGTTCGATACCAACCGTATACAGCGTTACCTTAACGGTCGGAGATTTAAAGTGCCATCCCTGATCCAATACATCCCCTTCAACACCGCCGTTCATATTATACTTGACACCAACATATCCAGCGGGAACTTTTGTGATGGACATAGACAGGATGATTAATCCGATGATTATAATTACTGCAGCAATAACTGCACCAACGATCCAGGAGTTGGTATTATTTTCTTTTTTTTTCGACATCTTCGTTTTCCTTTCTCTCTTCACTTTGAAAAATATTTCTAATTTTTCTGATTACACTACCGCCAATTTTTGAGAACAGTGGCGATAACAGCAGCCATAAAAGAATAGCTGCCAAAATAACCAATATCGTAAATACTGGCATACAGGTATCCTCCTTCCCTGTTTAATTGTTAAAGCGGATAAGATGTCGGACTTCTTATATCGGGTATCTGATCTCCCCCCCCTTCTTTTGTATGTTTTTGTGCCTGAAAACGAATATTTTCGTCTCATCTGGTATATTGAGCCTTTTTGAAAATCGTCAAAGAAAAATAGAATTTTTTTAGATTTTTTAAAATTTCGATAGGATTCTGTGCAAAGTTTTTTGTTGCATATTCCTGATGTAAACAATGATGTACCGAAAGGAGAATATGAACTATGGAAAATTACAAAGAGTTTTACCCAACACCGGAGGAACTTGTCAACAAAATGCTGGACGGAGTTAATCTTAACTATGTTAAGACGGTTTTGGAGCCATCCGCAGGAAAAGGAAATATTGTGCAGGGGCTTAAAAACCATGCAAGGTGTCAAAATCTTGATATTGATTGCATTGAAATCAACAAGGATCTGCGCAACTGCTTAAAGGACGCAGGTTATCGTGTAGTGGGAGATGATTTTCTTACCTATACAACGATGAAACAGTACGATTTGATCGTCATGAACCCGCCGTTTTCAAACGGGGATGCTCATCTGATGAAAGCTCTGAAAATGCAGCAGAGACATGGCGGTGCGGTCGTTGCCCTGGTAAATGCAGAAATGATCCGAAATCCATATACCAATCTCCGGAAGGAGCTGGTTCAGCTGATTGAAAACGCAGGCGGTACAGTGGAATATATTGAACATGCGTTTTTGGACGCAGAGCGTCAGACGGAAGTGGAAGTTGCGCTTGTAAGGGTTAAATTTCCAGAACCGGAGCGCATTTCAAGTATCATGGATAAGCTGCAAAAGGAAAAGGCTGTCAAAGAACATGATCCGGTGGAACAACAGTTTCTGGCAGATAATGACTTTATTAAAGCCATTGTTGATCAGTACCAGATGGAGATAGAAGCCGGATGTCAGCTGATTGAAGAATATAAGGCAATTCAGCCGTATATTCTGTCAAGTTTTCCACAAAAGAAAGACACATCCATGTACGATTATAACTGCATCTTAAATCTGAAAATTGAAAATGAGAAAGCATCGGTTAATGGATTTGTAAAAAAAGTGCGGGGAAAATATTGGAGAACGCTGTTTTCAAATCCTAAGTTTACAGGTAAACTGACCTCCAATGTATTGGATGAATATCAGTCAAAGATCCACGAACTTAAAGATGTTGAATTTTCGGTTTTCAATATCCTTGAAGTAAAATGGGATATGATGAGGAATGTTTCCAAAGGCATTGAGCAGTCGATCATTGATTTGTTTGACCTGTTCTGCAGCGGCTGGTTTTCCGAGGACATGGGTACCACGATCCATTACTACAATGGATGGAAGACAAACAGTGCCTATAAAGTCAACAAAAAGGTGATTGCAAGCTTCAATGCATTTTCGAATTACCGAAAAGAATTTGATCCAATCTGGAGCAACTACAGCTATGAAGGTGGCTGTTTGAAACGCCTGAGCGACATGGAAAAATGCTTTAATTACCTTGACAACGGGCGCACAAGCGATGGTGTAGGAATGGAAAATATTCTGAGAGCCGCAGCACAAAACGGGCAGACCCGCAATATCGAATTGAAGTATTTTACGGTAACATTTTACAAGAAAGGAACCTGCCATATCGTATTCAAAGATGAGAAACTGCTGAAGAAATTCAACCTTTACGGAGCACAGAAAAAGGGCTGGCTGCCACCATCATACGGAAAGAAAACGTATGAAGAGATGGAGCCGGAGGAAAAGGCTGTTGTTAACGAATTTGAAGGTAAAGCAGAATATGAAAAAACTCTCCAGAACAAAGACTTTTACCTTGTGGATGAAAGCCAGTTCCTGATCGGAATGGATGCAGCGGTGTAAGATTTGCAGGAAATTTCTAAGGACAAAACAGCATATTTAAAGAGTCACCTTTTTACAGGTGTCTCTTTTTTTTGCACAGCACACTGGAATACAGGAAAACTACGGTGTGTTTTTGTCCACCTGCAAAGGTTTTCTCGTTTCATATTCCTGATGTAAATATTGATACATCGAAAGGAGAAATGAAATGAGTAAGAAGATTGAATTAGGCAAAGAATACAGATTTGCGGGATATGACTGGATCGCTGTTTTATGTGATAACAGTAATGGAGTAATTTTGCAGTCCCTTGGGATCACATCAGGTCCATGGCCGGGATATAAAATGGAAGAATATGGCAATAGCCAGTATTACAGCAGTGACATCTCAAGTATTAACGACTACGATGAGAAGACCCGGAAATTGTATGAGAGAATCAAGGGTGTGGAAAAGAAGTATTCCGCCCGGGAAGAGGGCTTATACTTCCCGGCCGGATATGTTGCTGGCACAAATAAGGTATGGCGGAAGGCACTTGTTACCTTGGCGGAACGTGCAATGGATTACGTCTGGCTTGGTACTGTCCGCGGGAAAGCTGCTTTGTATATCAGCCCGTGCGCCGGAGCAGACTATTACCTCAAAAGCTACTGCAACCAGGAGAAATCCTGTGTCATTGCTCCCGCTTTTTACCTCGATTTATCCAAAGTTTCCGTTGACGACGAAGAAATTCTGATTGGTGGAGAATCCGCTGCGGGAAACATGGAAAACATGGAAAAATCGAGAAAATTCGGGATTGCCTTAAAGGAGAAACCTGGCATGGACGGACTGACGAAGCAGGATGTGGCAGAATTGTACGACATGCTGGATGGAGAGGAAGCATTTCCTCTGGAACTGGAACCGGATTTTGTGGAAAGTTCCGCAATGGGATTTATTACACCGGAAGCCGCAGAAGCTCTGGAATATGAGTACCAGACCGGGCTCAGGGAGTTTGTCGTAAATATCCTCGATGACATGGAAAATGAGTCAGAGGACGGCACCTATGAGTACAAAGGCATCCGGATACATCTGAGCAGATAGGAGAAGAAGAAAGAATCCTGGGAGGGAATACGAATGTATTTCCCTGCGGGGTTCTTTTTTTGAGTGCATACAGAAATCCCCTGGATTTCCTTCGGAACTTTTTTGGGATGTGAAGGATGACGTGGCGTTCGATGTTCTGATCCGCGTCATGCAGAAAGAGGTACCAAGTCGAAAACCGGTCGGGTACGGCGAGGAAGGTGTCCGGATGCTCAAAAAATAATGGCCGAAGGATTAATTACTTTTTTTGTTTCATATTGAAGGTGTAAAGCAGACATATTTTGTTGTGGAGGAAAGATATGAGTACAAAGGTATTGTGGTTCAGCCGGCACGATATGACACCGGATCAGAGAGCAGCGCTGGGAGACAGCGAGATCACACAGATCGACAAAACGATCAAGCACGCAAGCGAGCTGGCAGATGAGATCAGTCAGTGTGACGTTCTTGCTGTAGTTGCACCTGTTGAGCTTCAGAAGGAATTTTTGGAGCAAGCGGGGGATAAGCCCGTCATTACGGCGGTGAACGACCGTATTCTGGTTCCGACGGAAAATGGGGAGTCGAAAGTCCAGTTCAGCTTTGTAAAGTGGGAACAGGTCAAGAAGATCGATATCGTTAAGGAAGATTTCGATATCGGGAAATACGAGCAGGATAAGGAAGAAAAAGAAAATAGCTTTTTCTCCGAACCGTCCGAAGAAGACCTCGAAGCATTCAGACACGAAGAAGAACAGGGGGATACTTATGAGATGGTGTCCGGCGACCGCCTGGAAGGCCTTGAGGATGAGCATGAGGCGGCCGCCCCGGAGGTAGCGGACCACGAAGCGGGAACAGAAGACCGCGAGACCGATGGGTACGATGCGGGCGATGATTTTGAAGACCGGTAATTTAAAAAGTTAATATTTGAGGGAAAAGAGAGCTGTTGTTGCAACGGCTCTTTTTTCGTGCGCAAAATGCTTCCGTACTGGGAAAATGCGCACGTTTCTTTTATGGGCGGATGAGCGGGAACTGGAGGTTTCCTGAGCGGTTTTTGCAGAATTGTGCAGCTCGTCTCCTGCATCATGGTTCCTGTGCCCGTATTCCCGTTGTATCCCTGTTTTTCTTCTACATTCCCCGTCTTCCTTGTCAGGTGGATTAGAGAAGGGATATGGGGCAGATACGGGAGGTACAGGGGAAGAATATGGAGAATGGGTATTGGTACGGATACGGGCACAGAGGGAGGGCATGGGGAGTACATCCGGTATTCCTCTGTCAGCCTCTGCCACTGTCATTACCTCTGCTTCTGTGTATCCCTCTGTGGTTTCCTTCTTCCTTCTTCTTCTTTCCTCCTGTGGTATTCCTTTCCCTTGTCATCCTTCTTCTTCCATGCATCCCTTGTCTCTCCCCTGCCTCCAGTCATCCTCCCATCCATTCTCTCATCCGGCTCCATGGTTATCCCTTTGCGATAACAGATAATAGGTTAACAGGTCCTCATACACTCAGATATGCCATCACCAGAAAATGAGAAAGTGCATCCGCAGATAACCAGGTTTGGCTGTAAACCAGCCACCAGAGCGGCTTTGAAGAGTGTGGCATGTGCTGTCTTTGACCTGTCCGCAGTAAGACGCATACGATTTTCGGATGGCAGAGACGAAAAAAAAAGAGGAAAACAAAGCAGGAAAATGTTTCCATAAGACAGTAATTTTAACGCAAAATGTACTTCAGACACGAAAATAAGACCGTCAGAGGCGGCCGGAAGGAAAAAGTATGAAATTTTAAGCGGGGACAGCCTGACCGCAAAGTCTGTCGCAGTCAGCGGCATACTGAGTGAAATCATAAAAGAACAGGTTATCCTGTTTTTTAATATGTAGCACAAAAAGTTCCGAGAATGTCTGATTCCGGATGGCTTTGTCAATCATTCCTTTGAGATATTCCAAAAGGGCTGACGTATTCTTTCCGCCCTTTACGGTCTCACCCATGGATTTTAAAAGACGGTAAACAGAGGATTTTGCCATTCCTGTTTTTTCACAGGTTTCCCGGACACTTCCGGTTTCTTTGATGGTGCGAAAAATCATGCTGATCTGTCTGGCAGACCGTCTGGTTTTTCTGTCGGCGCGTGCTTTTCTTGCTTCCTGGTTACGGCAGTCGAGTGTTTCCTTCCGGTGTTGCGCTTTTGCTTCCGGAGTGTAGGTGTTGCGCATATGGGAAAGTTCTTCTTCCCCCATGTCCAGCAGGCAGAACAGGTCGAAATCTGACTTAACCTTAACCTGGCCACTGTTATGCAGGACGTACCGCAGGAGGGTGTCTACCTGACGCTCGCGGAGAGGAGAGGTAAAAGAGCGGTTCAGTTCTTTTGTCTTCTGGATCAGGTCCTCCCTGCCTATATTCATGAAACATAAGTTGGTGGCGTAGTTGTATAGAATAAGATCGCGGTATCCGGTAACGTCGAAGTTTCTCAGCGCGACAAGTGTTTTAACGTCGTGGTCACGGTTCTTGTGGAACGCTTTCATTTTATCCTTTTCAACAGCAGAACGTGTTCCTGAAGTTTTTGCGCCGGTATTGCCTTTCCCCCGCTTCCGGTGTGCCTTCGGTGCATCATCGAAGAGTATGTGGGACAGCGAGATCATCTCGTCGGTAACCTCGGTATTACCGTATGCTGTCGGATTGGCATTGCATTTTTCTGTATTTTCCTGGTTTACCAGTTTCCGATTTGCCTGCGGTGCATGACCCTGTCTGTTGTCTGACGCGGTGGTACCGTTTGTATCATCGCATCCTGTCTGACCTTGTCCAGATGGTGGGTTGCTGCCAGAGCCATCATCCGAATCATCATCTGGATTGTTATCCGGACCATTGTCTGGATCATTGTCAAGACCATAGCCGATGGCGTCCAGATAGGCAGACAATATCATGGAGCCGTCCGGATTCCATGTCTTTTTGTCCGGGTCCCATTTCTGTTCCACATATTCCCGGTCGAACTTGCTGGAGTAGCGGTATTCCATATTCTTTGAGTCTTTGTAAATTACCGTATGTCTTGCGACGTCTTCCATGGCATCGCAGAAAGAATCGAAATCATAAATCTTGTCTGTCTGGCACAGGATCTCCGGCTGTCCGACAGATACACCAGACCCGGAACTTAACCGGCTGCTGTATGGAACACGCACGATGGAAAACAGGGAACCAACAGCAGGGTCGGCGTGAAAAAGATGCACAAGTGTCAGATGGAGACGTTCGAAACGCCGTTTCTCGTCCCGGACATTTTTATTGAAAAAGAAGTACACCTGTGCACCCTTTTTCCCGGTCCGGACGATTATGGATGGCGGGAGCATCTTGAAAAATCTGCAGAACCGTGGGTACAGCAGAAGATATGTAGCTGCCATTTCCGTGGACATTACATAGTTCCCATTTTTATCCAATTTGTTGATCTCTGGAAGGTAGTCGAGATCCATCACAGCTGTGTAGCAGGCGGCAATATTCCTTGAAGTGGTGTCGATTTCTTTCCGGTTGTTGCACAAACAGGTGTGTGCGTACACGCTGTCAGAATGTGCAGTCTGCTTGAAGATCTCTTCGACAGTGGTAAGGGTGCTTTCCCTGGCAGGCGCCATCTTTGTGAGCGGAAACATCTTCTGTCTCATATGGTTTCCCTGCTCCCATGCGAATACCATGTTTGTGTTTTTCATGGCATCCGGGCTGACGGAATCCTGCCCCGGGAGAAGCCCCTGGATGCCCTTGTACCAGTAATCAAGCTTCGGAAGACGGCTTTCGTATTCTGCGATTTCGTCATCTGAAAAACAGGTATGTATTTGGTCTTCTACTTCTTCCGGAAGTGTTTCCTGTGGCATGAGTGACTGCAGGTAATATTGTAAAGTTCGGTTTTCCATTCTGATTCCCTCCTCGTATAATTTTTGTCTTTATATGGGATATTGCGCCATCTGGGGAATCGTCAAAGAAATATGGAAAAATTTTATGAAAAAATATGAAAAACCTGCTGTTTTACTTAATGCAAATGTTGAAGATGAGATTTACATGGCAAGCGGATCAAAAGTAACCGCCTTTAGAAGACCTGCTTTCAGATGAAAAACTGGAAGTGTACGAATTTGGGAAAAACTGTGATCTTGTTCTACACATATACAAGGATGAAGATTACAACCCGGATAAAGATAGGGATTACTGCAATATTGTGACAATCAACACTGCGAGAGATGGAAAATTTGTAGATGACACGGACGATGTGTATGTTAGTGATGGCAGTCTTGTGCGGGAGCTAAAAAGAATTAATGAATACAGGGATTTTGCCACAAAATAATATGCGAAAAAAGAGATGCAGAGATTGCGTCTCTTTTTTATTTCATATTACTGATGTAACGTAAAACATACATTGAAAGGAGAAAATAATACGATGGGAGAAATGACCGACACAGAAAAACTTTACAATATCCTTTCCAATAAGCTGACCTGGCTGACGGAATATGGAGAAGAGGTATATTTTGCAGCGAAAGAAGATATCCGCAGCGCGATCCAGGAAGCAGAGAAAACATTTGATGCGGACAAAGCCTTAATACAGCTGGAAATACTGGAAGAAGAGGAGCCATTACTAGCCAGTCTTGGATTCGGCACAATGGTAACTATTTTCCGGAGGGATGCCGTACTAGATATCATGCGCAAATGCGGAGCCGGAAATGAGCTTATGAATCAGATGAAAAGACTGAATTCAATTTCCGTCATTAGGCGTGATGAAACGTTTGAGGCACTTCGGAAAGATGTTGTGTTGGGTATCGTGAAAGGTGGTGGAGTAGATGAAGAGTAAGCCGATTCTTATTACTTCTGATCTGGTCCCGGCGTTGCTGGATGGAAGAAAAAAATGTATGCGACGTATAATGAAGCCTCAGCCTACAGGAGAATATGCAAGGACTTTTTCAGAAATTGCAATGTATCAGCCTGGAGATATCTTGTATGTTCGAGAAACATGGCATAAGTACATCAAACGAGTAGGCAAAGGCGAAAGTTGTCATTTAGCAGAATTTTACGGATACAAAGCAAGTATCGCTAACTCAGAAGATGCGAATGAGCCGTGGAAATCGCCGGCATGTATGCCAAAAGAAGCCGCACGGATCTGGCTTAAGGTCACGAATGTGTATGTGCAGCGTTTGCAGGAAATTACAGAAGATGGATGTATTGCAGAGGGCGTGTATCCATCAAATTGCAGAGGATGTAATGCCACATTTGGATGTGATACATGTCCAGACGAAGGTTACAATGAAATTGATGAATTTTCGGAAATCTGGGATAGCACCGTGAAGAAATCTGATCTTGATCGTTACGGCTGGGATGCAAACCCGTGGGTGTTCGTATACGAATTTGAGCGCTGCGAAAAGCCAAAGGAAGAGTAAGAAAACAAAAAGAATGCAGAGTTTGGGAACACTTTGGCTGCATTCTTTTTTTTGTTGGAAAAATAAGGGTACACTTCTGTAACCTTGAAAATACTCTTATAAAAAATCCTTTGAATTTCCATTAACTCTCCATATTTTCTATTGGATGAGGTGTATGTTGGCTCTTCTTTGTGGTGCTTGCGAAGCACTAACGCTTGATTTCGAATGCCTCAATATGTGGCAATTTCCATACAACATAAGAGTAAATAGCGGTTAGAATAATGAGCGGGAAAATGAGTGTAGTTTCTTTCTGAACAATTGCAATATATGGACCTACTATTGAAACACATACCACATATACAAAGAATTCACTTTTTATTTGGTTTAAAAAGGCTTTGATTTCCTGCATGGATCGAGCTCGGAAATACGCAGGAAACCGTTTCCAAAAAAATCGGTTGTAATGAATACCAAATAAATCAACAAACAACAAAAAAGAAAAGCCGAATGGCGCACAGAGAGGAATGTTATATAAGAAAGCCACAAGGATGGCACTAATTCCGAGCACAGCAAAAAAAGAACGAATTGCATAAAAGCCGAAAAAATAAATCTTTTCGTTAAATTGCTTGACTGTAAAATCTTTTCTCATACATATACCCTCCAAAAAATCAATAGCTAATTAGATAAACCTTTCCGTTCTTAAATTTGATTTCGTAGTCTTTCAAACGGATGCCATCCAAATCGAAATCATCGCTGACAGGTTCTCCATCAATGAAAATATCCGAATCCCCGGAAGCAGCAAGCTGGCGTAGCTTTTTCTCTTGAGTTTTTCTTTTTTCTTTTTCTTTCGCAATTTTTGTTTTAAGTTTTTCTCTGTCCTCTGTAATTTTCACATTAAATTGATGAAAATCATTTTGTATTTTACCGCTTCCGATAATTACGATTATTCCACAAATTATGAATATGATACCGATACCTTTTTCCCATTCATCGTATATAAGTTTGTAGGCAAGGTAAAAAAAGATACATGCCGAAAAACAGCCTAATAGTAAAAGCATAGTAATTTTCCTCCTTTAGATTTATTTAGTTAATGTATGCACGACATAGATCAGAAATATCAACAATGTAACACTAGCTACAACTGACCAAATAATTATATGAACACCTTCTTTCTCTAATAGCTGATCAGATAAACCTTTCCGTTTATCACGATGACAATACCAGTACCGGCATCGAAATCAGAGACGAAATTTGCAACCCAAACTAGAATGATTCCACCTACATAAAAAGACAAAACACTGTTTTTCACATCCAAAATCTTTCTAATTTATGCCTTCACAATGGATATTGAGCCATTTGAAAAATCGTCAAAGGATTTCTGGAAAATTTTTGGAATATTTTCAACGTTTCATATTAATAAATGAAAAACAAAACATTAACGAAGGGAGAAAAGCACTATGAAAAAATTAAAGAGTAACACAGAGGACAAGAGTTTAGTATTTGAACCTGGCAAGACCTATAAATTTGCCGGGTATAGCTGGACAGCGTGTGAGGTGAATAATAACCGTCATGTTGCTGTGATCCAGTCGCGTGGCGTAACCCACGGTGCTTGGCCAGGCTTTAAAATGACGGAATTTGACAGTAAATATTCCATTGATGGATATGATATCAGTGCCTATGATGTTAAGACGAAAAAACTTTACGACGCCATCAAGGATGTAGAAGATAAATCTGCATCTTATGGCAAAGGTTTGTATTTGGTTTCCAAGGAAAAAGCCGGTTTTACGGAATGGTGTGAACCGGGTTCTGGCGATTATTGGCAGGCTTTGAAAAAAGCAGCGGGAAACGCCAGTTCGTTCGGGTGTCCCTATTATTATGCGTGGCTTGGTACCGTCGACGGTACCGGCGGCGCGTGGTGTGTCGGCTCGTATGGCAGCGTCCTCAGCAGCAACGGTCAGAGCAACGACTTTGTGGTCGCCCCCGCTTTCAATCTCGACTTCTCCAAGGTTGAAATTAGAGGTGATGAGATTATCATCAGGGAAAATAGTAATACCAGCCAGCCTGGGAATCAATCAAATCCAGCCCCATACCGTTCCATCTTGGAATATGGACTTGACATTACCGGAGGTGACGGCAAAACCATTCATCTTGGTTCGGATATGCTCTCTCAGGTGTTGACTGCGTTTTATGAGGATATTGGAAGAAGAAGTGTTGCTTCTTACACCAGGCGGCAGTTTACCGCAGAGCAGTACATTAATGTCTGCCGTGCGGTTTCTGGCTACATGGAATCTCACAGTGAGATCGAGTATCAAATTCTTGAAGGTGTTCTTGGAACAGGTTTCTGGAACAGGTTTCGAAAAGGAAGAAAACTGGGTTGTGAAAACCATGTCTACTGCAGACGGGAAATCCTGGATCATGGAACAGCCGGAGAAGTTTTCATCCGGACAGGAAATATGGAACAAGATTAAAAGGCTTGTCCTTGCAGACCAGAGTGACAAGGAAGTTGCGGAAGTCAGATATAACAAGGACGCTTGCGAAGCTATGGTGATCTACTCAGACAAGACTTCCTGCAAGTTTTTTGCTGAAAAAAGGGATACCCCGGAAACTCTGCCTATGGAAGGAAATACCGGGGAAAAGCAGAAAGCGGCTACCCTTAAACTCGGGAAAACATATAGACTCGCCGGTTACAACTGGACAGCCTGCGAGTTGATCAATAATGGCAAAACAGCTGTAATTCAGTCGCATGTGGTAACACATGGCGTGTGGCCAGGCTTCAAAATGACGAAATTCGGTGGAGAAATCAACACAAATTTTGCAGTAGATATCGACGGCCATAACATCAGCGCCTACGATAATAAGATGCAGTCATTATATGATGCCATCAAGGATGTAGAAGATAAGTCTGCTCCTTATGGGGAAGGACTGTATTTGATATCAAAAGAAAAAGCCGGTTTTACGGAATGGGATCAACCTGTCTCTGGCGATTACTGGCAGGCTTTGAAAAAAGCAGCGGGAAACGCCAGTTCGTTCGGGTGTCCCTTCAACTATGCGTGGCTTGGTACTGTCTACGGTAGCAACTACGCGTGGTGTGTCTACTCGAGGGGTAACGTCTGCGGCAGCAGCGGTCAGGGCAACGACCTTGTGGTCGCCCCCGCTTTCAATCTCGACTTATCCAAGGTTGAGGTTGCTGGAGACGAGATCGTGATTAAGTCATAAAGCGATATTCTGAGTTGAACTTCATAAAATCAAAAATACGAAAAAGTGTAGCGTATGCTGCACTTTTTTTGTTTCATATTTTTCATGTAAACAAAAACATCAACGAAGGGAGAAATAACTATGAGCGAAAGATTAAACAGAAGCATTACAATTCTTGAGAAAACAGCAAAGGGAATTGAGGCAAAGAAAATTTCTGAGGAAAAGAAAAAAAATCAGGAAAAAATTGACCTGATGCAGAAGATCCGGGATCTGGAACCGCGGATTACAGATCTGATTGAAGCCGGACAGAAATGCCAGGAACTTGGAATTGATTTTCCAGTAAAAAATGAAATGCCTCAGTATGGATATGACAGCCGTTTTGAAGCGGATGGAGTGAACCATGACCTTGGTTTTATTACGAAGGAATTTAAGATCCAGTATCTTGGTATCAAGAATGGCGGATTTGACGGACCGTGGGATTTTTACACGGATGGAAAGGAAAGTTTTCCCGTTTCGAATAAGGAATACTTAAAGGGAGCCACTGGAGATCCCCAGATTTGTGACATGAAGAAATTCCTGAATCAATTTGATTCCTTTGAATCTGCCTTTTACCAGTGGATCGATTCGCTGAATAAGGCAGAAGAAGATGTTGGTGAAGCAGACCCTGTTGAATGTGTCAAGAAAATCAGCCTGCGAAATCTGTATGAGAACGGAATCAAGTCTCTTACATTTGGAGGAGACGAAGAAGACATTGTATCTCGCGATGGATACTATGTATTGGAACACAACTCGGTTCCATTTATCGAAGATGGGGAAGAGTTGAAATTTCAGTTCTTTGTCGATGCCGGCGAGAACGAAAGATTTGCCCTTGGTACTTCCAAAGAAGAGCATGGGGTGTATTTTACACGGAAAGAGTATGAGCTTGCCGTTGAAAACCCTGCATTTTTAAAACTTCCTTCGTTTATCGAACTTGGCAAAACATACAAGTTTGCCGGGTACGACTGGACGGTCAGCGAGGTTGACAACAAACGTCATGTTGCTGTAATCCAATCACACGGCATAACCCATGGTATGTGGCCGGGGTTCGTAATACCGAAATTCGGTAATGGAAACTATTACGGAAGAAGCATTGATGGTCAGGATATCAGCGATTATGATGAAAAAATGTCTGCATTGTACAATGCCATCAAAGATGTTGAAGATGCATCCGCTTCCTATGGTAAGGGATTGTTTCTTGTTTGTGAACTACTCGGCAATTGAATAACCGAGCATCTGATGTGCGATCCTTGTGGATCGTAGATTCAGGGTGCGTCCATGACACCAATACTGCTATTAAACAGCTACTTTTATTACATATGGATCTGCTATCTTAAGTGGGTCCATTTGTTTTTCTATTCCATTCGTCTGAAAGTACAGTCGCAGGATATTAAAAGCCCCGACACAGTCGGCATTCCATCTTTTGTCACCATCTGTATAAAGACCCCGCTTGATACGGTTGGACTTTTCAGCGTTCTCTTTACAGACCTCCGACATAAGCGGACTAGTCTGGCTGGAATAAGCTTCATTCTGTTTTACAAACCGTATACCATACATCGCAAGCTTGTATTCCAGAAGGATATACAGTTTCCGGTATGGCAGTGAATGTAATTTCTGGTTTGTCACAGAACCTTTGTTATTATCTTTACGGATGTTTGTGACATCACCGATCACTACAGTATTGATACCGTTATCATGACAGTATTCAGCGATAAACCGTGTTACTTTATGCAGGTAATCGCTGATGCAGTCACTTTTCTTTTTATACAGTTTCTGCACATGCTTTGACATCTTTGGATATTTCACACCGGCTTTTGTCTGTGTTTTGTACCACTGGGACTGCACACGGGCAATCTCTTTGTCAAAGTAATGGCAGACGGAAAGATATTTCCTGCCGGCAATAAAAGACTTCCCTGTGGATGGGGCATAGCAGGTCATAAGGTTATGGAGTCCGATATCAACAGACAAGTATCTTCCGTTATCAGAAAGCATAACGGCATCATTTACTTCATACACAACAATCACCGTGCAAGTTCCGTTTCCCGGAGGATAGATCCGGATCTGTTTGATAACATCAGTATCCTTAAAAATCTTATTTTTAAGGTAAAGAAAGTTGTTTGTGATGTCATACTGCCCGGACATGAACTGTTTCAGCTGTTTCGACAGCGTAAGTCGTACGGTACTGTCACCTTCGGAATGAACGATGCCGTTCTGCATGTAAGTGATTGCAATATTCTCCTGTTTGAATCTTGGAGGGTTTGGATTTGTAACACCATGTGTTCTCTGCAGCTGATAAAAAGATTTCCACGCCTTATCAAGAAGTTTGCATACTTCCTGTGCAGTCTGTGATGGCAGCTGCTTATACCACAAGTCGTCCTTATGTGCTTTTTTCTGGTAGTACCAGTCAGGATATTCATCAGGTTCCGTCTTTTTGTAATGAAGTCTTTCATAATTGCAGACGTTCCAGAGCTTGGATGCTGCATAACACATATGCCCTATGATATTTGCCTGGTCTTCTGTTACTTTTACAGATGTCTTATGTGACAGCAGCATAAACATTTCTCCTTTCAGTAAGATTTGCTCTGGTGTTCAATATACCGGCGGATGTTTTCTTCCGATACAGAACCGATCGTCTCGCAATAATAGGAATGGTTCCAGAGTTCCCCTTTCCACAGTTTAGAACGCAGGTCAGGAAACTGCTCAAAAAGTTTCCGCCCTGTGATACCCTTCAAGTATTTCACAATGGTTGTCACAGACAGTTTCGGTGGTGCAGTAACAAAACAATGTACATGATCACATTCACCACATTCAAAAAGCTGGACGGTAAATCCTTTTTCTTTTGCGATCTGCTGGATGAGTTCTTTCATATAAGATTCCACTTCGGATGTCAGGACCTTCCTGCGGTATTTGACAGACCATACCACATGGTAGTTGATGTTGCATACCGAAGTACGGTAATGTATAAGGTTTTCTTTCATACACATAGTATAGCATAAAGTGCTGATAAAAGCAACCTGATGTTCGGTTGCTTTTATTATAATGCTTTCATCTCGGCAATTAAATAACCGAGGATTCCCGCTTGATTTCCTAAACTTCTTGAATCTGATGACAAACGATATTCATTCGAATTTGCAGCTGGGGGAACAATGGAAATTTTCGACAAAATTGATAAAATCGGATATGCGGTTCATATTGAACCAATTGAATATGATGCAGACGGAAACGCAACAAATTTATAAAAAGACAATTCTATTGCGAATTTAATTCAAAGACATGGCTTCGGCTGTGTCTTTTTTTTATTTCATATTGAGAATGTAGACAAAACATTTTTGAAAGGAGAAAAAGAGAAATGACAAAAATTGAAAATGAAAGAGAATTGGAAAAAAGATTACAGCAAAGATATATGAGCCAGGGCATGGATTTTCCCACAGCGTTACACAAAGCATCAGACGGTGTGTGGAAGTTGAGGTAGAAAAAATATACAAAAGAGTATTTTCTTCAGAAAATACACGAACATGATTACATTCTGCAAAGACTCTGCGAACATATTGTTTTGCGACCAAACGACAATAAGCGTTGTTTTGGAGAAAAAGGCTTCAAAAACATGGTCGATGCAGTGGAAGAAACACTGGAGACTCAAAAGGATACCGAATTGTATAAGTATTACTATGACATGAAAAATAAAGAACATGACTTCCACGACTTTGAAAGATGGCAGATATGGGGAAGAAAAGTCGGTATTAAGTAATGGAAAGTCCCTTCCAGAATTATTACGCTTAAGACATGGCTCCGGCTGTGTCTTTTTTTTTCATCTCATATTGTAAGTGTAAATAAAACACAATCGAAAGGAGAAAAACTTATGACTATTATGAACGAGGGAGAAATCATCATTAACGACAAGACTCGTGCAGGAGAGGTTGCACAGATTTTTGTGGCTGCAGGAATTTATGACAGCGTGGAGAAAGTTCCGGTTTACGAAGACGATGGAACAACGCCGGAGGAAGCAGGAATCAGCGTCCATGAAGTATTTGGAGATATTGAACCGGCTCTGCAGGAGGTTACCGACAAGTGCAAGGAAGCAGGCATCATCCTTAATGGACAGATCTGCTACTCCGGTGACTATGATGGCCGATTTTACATCACGGACAACGAGGTGGAGGATCTGACTGCTGATGAAATCGGCGTAAGGGAAGCCTCCAAGGAGGAGCTGATCGCAGAGTTACAGCGTCGTGGACTGGATGTAATGGTTCAGGAAAGCAAACCTTCTGAGAGTTCCAAAATGGAAGATCTGCCTGCCCTGTATGCTTATGACATCAAATGGGACACAGACGGAGATCAGGAGATCTTAGATAGTCTTCCAAAAGAAATTCGGATTCCGGATGGAATGGTGGACGATGAGGAGATTTCTGATCACCTGTCAGATGAAACCGGATTCTGTCATGCAGGATTTAAACTCGGAATTTATTTCCGTGGAAAAATCGTGCCTTGTAACACAAACTGGCTGGATGACGATACCTTCCAGATGTGGTTCGGGGAAGGCATATTCAAGGACTACGAAGGAGACAGTTACCTGATCAAATTTGAGAAGCATCTCAACGACAATGAATGGGTTGTTGAAATTATCTGGGAAGATGATTGCACGACCATCGACCAAATCTGCTGCAATGCGGATGATTACATCACTGCAAACGAAATCTGGAAAATCGAGAGAATCTGTGAAAAGATGATCCAGCCAGATTCAGATGAAGTTCCTGATACAGATGGAAAAGAAAATTCTGCCGTTGAACTCGGAAAAACATACCAATTTGCTGGTTATAAATGGACAGCCTGTGAGCTGATCAATAAAGGTAAAACCCTTGTGATTCAGTCCCATGGGGTAACCCATGGAAAATGGCCGGGCTTTAAAATGGAGAAATTTGGCAATGGTAATTACTATGCTGATTCCATTGATGGACAGGATATCAGTGCCTATGACAACAAGATGCAAGCACTGTACGATGCCATTGAAGATGTAGAGGATACATCTGCTTCTTATGGCAAGGGTCTGTACCTTATCTCCGAAGAAGAAGTTGGTTTTACGGAATTGGGTCATCCTGGCTCGGGCAACTACTGGCAGGCATTGAAGGCAGCAGCGGAAAACGCCCGTTCGTTCTGGGCTGCCTACTGCGCGTGGCTCGGTACTGTCGACGACAGTAGCGCGTGGTGTATCCACTTGAATGGCAACGTCTACTGTGGCAGCAATCAGACCAATGGTTTTGTTGTTGCTCCGGCATTTAACCTCGACTTATCCAAAGTTGAAATTGTTGGCGATGAGATTGTGATTAGAAAATCCGTTAAAAATGCTCGCAATACAAAGAAAGAAAAGATCCGAGAGTTTCTTGACGAAATATATAAGGAGAGCGAAATCCTTCCAGAAAATTTCGGAGATGAGATTGTGGCGGAACTTGAGGAAAGATTCCTTGAAGATGGATATGAGATTACGAAGAAAAACGCAATCGAAGAAATGCTGTGGTGCTATATGTGCAAGATGCAGTGATACCATAACCCATTTACAGGGCTCCAATTACATTAAAGGCATAGCTTCGGCTGTGTCTTTTTTTATTTCATAAATGGATGTAAATAAAGTAAGGAATCAGGAAGTCCTTATTGAGCGAAAGGCACTTGATTTCTCAAGCGCCTTCCGTTATAATCTAGTTAGAAGCTGATC
>ERZ779875.855-NODE-855-length-23625-cov-8.346924_pt1 | contig 23625 bp, 15 predicted proteins | sample MGYA00511246_ERZ779875 | MGnify/ENA primary metagenome ERZ779875 (study PRJEB29588, sample SAMEA2155093) | human gut metagenome | biome: human gut; feature: human-associated habitat; material: faeces | place: Denmark | collected 2008/2010 ... | reverse complement strand
TGCACGGCTTCACGCCGGAAAAACTCGCGGTTTTGTCGAACGGAAAGACTTTCTCGTGCGATATCGACGAAATTTACGACGATTTTTCCTCGGCGGACCTTATCGTGGCTCACAACGTGAAGTTCGATATAAACTTTATGATAGCGGAATTCTGTTATCAGGACAGGCGTTTCCGTTATAAACAGGAGTTCGATACGATGAAGTTTTTTACGAATATAATGAAACTCCCGAGGGAAAACCACGCGGGGTATAAATATCCCAAACTTTCCGAACTCATCGGATTTCTGGATATTTATCCTTATGACGTGACGCGAAAAACCGTCGAACTGTTTTCTGTTCTCGACGTGGGCGGACACGATGCGCGCTACGATACCGCCGCGCTTTATCTTGCTTTTAACGAGGGCGCGAAACGCATAGGCGACCTGGCGGAAATAAAAGAGAAGTATCTGCGTTCGGTCGCCGGCGACGATGAGTAAAACTGTGTTAATTACAGATAAAATTAGTCTATAATCGACTTATAGGTAAAGATTTGCAAAATAAAAGCCTCCCGAAGCGGGAGGCTTTCCTGGTTTTTTAGCCGAGAGGGATTCGAACCCCATCAAGCCTTAAAGCCGTCTTTTTTGCCTGTTGCGGCAAATCTTTGCTTGAAGTACGTACAGTACGTCTGCGCAAATCTTCGTCACAACCGCCTAAAAAATACGGCTTTAAGGTGCTTCGCATTTTAACGGCGATAAATTTAGGAAAATCAAGGCAAACGAACGCGATAATACTTGTCGTATTGTAAGCGAGTTTAACGCGGATTTTGCAAATTTTGCGCCGTTAAAACTTATGTGGTTCGAATCTCTCTCGGCTACGCTAAAATTGCGCCGAGTTTATCCATAACTCCCGCAGCCAAAAGAATACCCATCACGATAAGCAAGCTGCCGCTTACGATTTTTATGACTTTATAGTGCTTTTTTATAAACGTGAAAAGCCGTTTCAGTTTATCCGTCAAAAGCGCGGTAAGCACAAACGGTATGCCCAGCCCCAACGAATAGCAAAGAAGCAACAACACACCTTTTACGACTGTTCCCGACGTTGAAGCAAGCGCAAGTGCCGAGCCTAAAAACGCGCCGGTACACGGGCCTACTCCCACCGAAAACACGATACCGAACAGAAATGCCGAAAAAACCGTGTCCGCTTTTCTCGCTTTTTTCAGTCCTTTGAAAAAAGGAAGATTGAAAAGTCCGACATAAGACAGTCCGAATATGATTACGATTATGCCGGCGACGATATTGACTACGGTTTTGTATTTGGTCAGAAATCCGCCGACGAGTCCCACAAGTCCGCCGAAGAAAACAAACATCAGCGTAAAACCGAGAACAAACGAAAGCGCACGCACGATAACTTTGCCGTTTATTTTGCGTTTTTTTACTTGCTTAGGCTGCGCATCCGCCGTTGCGACAATGTTTTCGTCTGCCGTTACAACAATGTTTTCGTCCGTCGTTCCCTTTGTTTGCGTACTCCCCTCTTCGTCGTCGCTGCCGGCAAAATACGAAAGATACAACGGTATCATAGGCAAAAGACAAGGGGAAATAAACGACGCAAGCCCTTCCAGAAACGTTAATAGATACTGCATTTTTTCCTCCTTTTAGTATTTTCGTTATAATCCGGGTTCAGCCGTCACTCTCATGCTATTGTACTTTTTCAAAATCCGATGCAGGATGCTTACAAAGCGGACAGATAAAATCCGGAGGCAAAGGTCCTTCGTGAATGTATCCGCAGATTTTGCAAACCCACTTTTCCGTTCTGTCTGTCGTTTTAATCTCGGGTTTAAGTTTTATAAAGTTCTGATAATAGTCGTAAGTGAGCGCGTCGCCGCTTTCGACAAAAGCCTTGTTTTCGACTGCCGAAAGCACGAACATCGTGTGCGTACCCATATCGACGGTTTTCAAAACTTTAAGCGCAAAGTATCCCATGATACCCTTTATATACGGAACTTTAATTCCGATACCCGTCGTCTTAAAATCGATTCCGTCAAACTTATCGACACTCCTTCCCGACTGCATGCCGAATCTTTTTATCGTTTCAAAATCCGTTTCCGTCGAAAGAATCGCAACGACGCATTCTCCGCTTCGCTCTACCAGATCGTGCGAGAAATTCCGTTTGTTTACCGTAATGCTAAAGGTTTCGGGCATAGATGTTTGTTGCAAAAACGTGTTTATAATGCACCCGCTTTCTTCTTTGCCGGCTTTTGCGCAAAGAACAAACAAGCCGCATGAAATCTTAAACAATAAATTCATTTGTATTCTCCTTGTTTTAATTCTTATTTTTTAAAAGCGTTTTGTGTTTCCTCTTCGGTTTCTGCCGATTCTATCGCCGCTTTTTTATTTTACTTCACATATAAACCCGGTGACGAATTAATTTGCGCCGTTTTCTCTTTTTGTTAGCCACAAGTGATTGTGGCGCAAGCGTCGACGACAACGGAAACAACTCATCACAACACAAGCGAAGGCGCGGCGTACACACGGGCTTTCAGTTCGCTGTTGAGCATATAAAGCCCCTTCGCGTCGGTGCCGAACAATTCCATTTTGGTAATCATATCCGACGCGTTCTTTTCCTCTTCGCCCTGTTCTTTTACAAACCAATCAAGTAATTGCATGGTGCGAAAGTCCCTCGCTTCATAAGCCGCCGTATAAATATCGTTTATGGAGGCAGTAACGTATTTTTCGTGTTCGAGCGCTTTTTTAAGGGGCGTCATATTATCGTCGCGCTCCCATTCGGGTTTTGCGATCGCATCAAAAGTAACTTTTACTTCATTGTTCAGAAGATATTGCAAGAACAGCATTGCGTGATCTCTCTCTTCCTGCGCCTGTACTCTGTACCAGTTTGCAAAGCCGTCAAGCCCCGCTTCTGCATAATAATTGGCGAAATCGAGATAGAGATACGCCGAGTAAAACTCCTTGTTTACCTGCTCGATCAAAAGTTTTGCTACATTTTCGTTCATTTTTATTTACTCCTTGAAAATATTTTGTCTTATACGCGCACTTCTTCGTTCTTCTCGCCGAACCTCTCTCGCAAGGCAAGGCATATTTCGTCGCGCGATTTACCTTGTTTCTCGCCGTTTTTGATGAGTTTGTATGCCGAAAACAACGCCGAAGGTCCTATCTCGGAGCTGAAAAACCCTATCCCCTGATTCCACACCAGAAGTTCGAAGACGTCGTCCAACTCTTTGCTCGATACGCCGTGAATATATGCTTTTACGAGTTCTCGTACCGCCTGACGCATTCTGCCCGCCCCAACAGCGTTTGCAAGTGACAACAAAAGTCTCGTCTCATATGAAAGCGCGCGATTTTCGCTCTGCCACGTTATTTTCCAAAAATCTGCGGCGATTCTGCCGAGTTCTTCGTCAATCATAGGATAATTGAGTAATGCAAGCGGCTTGAAGGCTGCGTCGTCTTCTCTGCATTTATTTCCCGCGCGGTAAAAATATACGTGGAACTCCGTTTCGCCCGTCTTTTCCGTAAAGCGCTCATATCCGAGCCCTTCCATCACCGTATACAGCGGATACGGCTCGAAACTCTGCACGATATGCAAGCCCTGCCCGACGGCAAGATCTTCCGCTTTCTTTTTAAGTCCATCGAAGAAATTCCCCTGCAGATGCCTTACGTCAATCGTCTGAAATTCTTTTATTTTATCTTTCCAAAAAACGTTATACATTGTTTTCTCCTTTCTTGACGCGATAAAAATATGCGTGATACTCGTTTTTCGAAGCCTTTTCGGTATAACGTTCAAATCCCATTGCCGACATAATCAGATATAGCGGCACGGGATCGAAGGTCTGAACGACGTGCAAGCCCTCGCCGTTTTTCTTTGCGGCAGCTTTTTGCCTCAATTCCGAAAAGAAACTCAACGCTCTGCCCCTCACGTCCATGACCTCAAAAGTTTCGATTTTGTCTTTCCACGCTATATTTTTCATAGTCACACCTTTCAATCGCTTAAAATTCGTCCGTCCACCGATACGGTTACCACCTGCCACGGAATGAATTTTCCGCTTCGTTGCAATGCGTTTTTCGTCGCCTGTTCTATCCCTCCGCAACAAGGAACTTCCATACGGACGATCGTCACGCTCTTTACGTCGTTTGCCGTCAGAATTTCCGTCAGTTTTTCGCTGTAATCCACGCTGTCGAGCTTCGGACAACCTATAAGCGTGATTCTTCCCGACATAAACTCGTCGTGTAAAGAGGCGTAGGCATAAGCGGTGCAGTCCGCCGCAATCAACAGTTTTGCGCCGTCAAAATACGGCGCGTTTACCGGCACGAGCTTTATCTGGCACGGCCATTGCGCAAGTTGAGAAACGCTTCCTTTTGAAGTTTTTTCTTCGACGGGACGGGGCGACATCTGTCTCATTCTGCTCCCGGGGCAACCGCCGTGAGCGTGCGTATGGTCGTGCGAACGCGTATTTTTATCCCCTTTTTTCTTATTGTTTTCCATAACCGCCGCTTCGTCGTACTCCGCCGCTTCTCTTTCCACAAAAGATATCGCGCCCGTAGGACACGCCGGCAAACAATCGCCGAGTCCGTCGCAATAGTCGTCGCGCAAAAGTTCCGCTTTGCCGTCAACCATTCCTATCGCGCCCTCGTGGCAAGCGTCTGCGCACGCGCCGCAACCGTTGCACTTTTCTTTGTCGATCTCAATAATGCGTCTTATCATCTTCTTTACCTCCGATTCTTGACTTTTCATTCCGATTATACTATAATCATAAATGAAAATCTGTTGTTACGACAACAAAAACGGAGTTTTTTATGAAATTATCCAACACGCAGCTTTTCCGCGGAATAGAAGAACCGAAAATCGAATCCCTTCTCGGTTGCTTTGAAACGAAAGAAATCGCATTCAAAAAGGGAGAGTATGTTCTTAAAGAAGGCAATCCGACGGAATATATAGGCATCGTGCTTTCGGGCGCGGTGATAATAGAGCTGAGCGACGTGTGGGGAAACAACAGCGTGATAAGTCGCATAGGCGTTGGCGGTACCTTTGCCGAAGCGTTCGCCTGCATACCGGGAGAGCCGATGACGGTCAACGTCCTTTGCGCAGAGGATTCGACGGTGCTTCTTGTCAGTATGCGTTGCATTTCACACCCGTGCTCGCGTACCTGCGCCGCCCACACCAAGCTGATACAAAATCTGCTTTCTCTTTGCGCCGAAAAAAACCTGCGACTTTCCAAAAGAATGCTGCACACTATGCCCAAATCGATCAGACAACGGCTTCTTTCTCTTTTTTCGGAATACATCAAAAAAACGGGCGGTTTTTCATTCGATATCCCTTACAGCCGTCAACAACTTGCCGACTATCTCAACGTGGAACGCAGCGCGCTTTGCAACGAGCTTTCCAAAATGCAGAAAGACGGTATTATAAAATACGAAAAGAATCACTTTGTCGTCGATGATTCCGAAGTGTTTTGATACTTTACCGCAAAGCAATGTTTTCCACATCCGATTCGTCGGGTTATATCATTTCTGTCCGGCGGTTGTAACTTTCTTTTAATCCGTGACCGTGCCGTATGTCCAGTCGTTTATGCCGCCGAAATCATAGATGATTACGTAACCGAGATTTACCAACTTTCTTGCCGCCTCTTCGCTTCTTCTTCCGCTACGGCAGTACACAAGAATAATTGCGTTTTTGTCGGGAAGATTTGCGGGAGGGTCGCTGCCTATCGTTTCGTTCGGAATAAGCACGGCGTTTTGAATATGCCCTTCGTCATACTCGCTTTGCGTGCGGACGTCCACAATTACGACTTCTTGCGTATTCATCATTTCATATGCTTGCTCGGCGGTTATTTTGCGATATTCGCCTACTCTTTCCCGGCTATAAATATACCAGAACGCCATTGCTTGCGACTGAACGGCGTCCTTCGTTGCCCTTTGCCTTACGAGGAAAACAAAGCTTTTCACCCGCATTGCATCGTTTGGCATAAACTCCCAGACGTGGGATTCTTGCAGATTCAACATCGAAGTCCACCCGTACACCGAAGGTTTTCCTTCGTTTTCTTCCTGCTCCAAAAAACTACCGTTAACGGACTTTCCTCCGTGATCATGGGTTTTCAGATATTTTTCGTTGTACGGTATCACCTTGTATTCCAGCCCGAAACCTGCAACCGTTGCTTTTTCCTCTTCGGTCAATTCCCTTATATAATGGCGGTACATTTTCTCGCTGTCGTCCCAAGTACTTGCGGGAACGCCTATTTTCACAATGCGCGGATTGCTTTCGTGGTAATAAAACACGAACTTTTTTTCGTCTTGCGTTTCCGCATCGTCAGAGAACCGAACGCCCGAAGAATCAACGTCTCGGCTAAAACGACTAATGGGAAGATACCAAGAAAGCGCATTTTGCAACTTCGATTTCAACGTATATGTCTTTTGCTCGGATTCGGCGCTCGGCTTGTAATAGTAATTTTCCGGTGTGCGGGCGGATACGTTTATCGTCGTCCCCGGCTGAATATGCAACGCCTCTCCTTCTGTCAGATATTCGGTTATTTTTTCTTCTTCGCTTTTCGCAGAGAGAAAAGCGTAAATGCAGTTTCCCGGATTTTCCTCGGACTCCCGCCAAGAAAATCCACGGCACCACTCGCCACCGTTTATGGAAAAATGCATTTCTTTTCCCGCATCTTTATCTTTTAAGTAATCGCCGAGATTTCCCACTTCGGCATAGACCATTCCCGTATGGTCCTGCCAGATATCTTCAATCGTCGGGGTTATCTCTCTGTCCTTCAGTTTTCTTCCGCATGCGGAAAGCGTTGCAAATGCGCAAATAATCAGTACGATTGCCATACCAAGACTTAAAATTTTCTTTTTCAAAACAAAAACCTCCTTTTATTATCTTTTGTTTTCTTTTTTTATTTCTTCTCGAATACTGCAAGCAAGTCTGTAAAGGATTTCTTTTTAATTGACGGAATAATAAAAACCGGAGTTATTTAAGATAATACGTTATCGTTCCGCTCGTTTCGTCCACGCCATTCTTAAATACTGTCTTGCTATCGTTTATTTTCCGTCCGTCCACCATATACGTTATACCGCCGATAAACTCGGTGTGGATATTGACGGTGGTAAGGTTTTCAAACAGAACGCAATTCTCGCTTAAAAACTCGACGGTCGACTTGCCATTGGGCCGATGCACGTTAAAGGTGGTCAACTTATACCCCGTCAAAGTATCCTTCTTCGCGCCGAAAATGCCTATTATATCGGCGTAACTATCGTAAGGCAAAGTAAGTTCGAGAAGATTTTTACAGCCCGCTAAGGCGTGATTTTCTATCTCGGTAACGGTTTTAGGGAAAGTTATTTTATTAAGGTCGCTCAAATCAGCGAACGCGTACGAAAAGATATAAGCGTACCCCGATGGAACATAGATATATTTTATTTTCGACGTATACTCTTCGCCGAGAGCGTCGAAAACCTTGCCGAGAACCGATTCTACGGCGAATTCGGACGAAGCGGAACGGCCTTGCGACGGCAATCTCATTCTTCCGTGGTTGTCGTCTATATACTTCTTGAACTCTTCCGTTTTTTTTCGGTTTATTCCCTTGATTGCCCAACCGCCACGGTTAGACAACGAATAGGTAAAATACGACGACGGTATTTCTTTTACACTGTTACAACCTTTTCTCGTACACACGAAAGTCTCTGCGTCGTAGTCGTGGCGAGGTTCGTACCAACTATCTATTTCTTCGCCGCAAAGGGTACACGATACCGTCGCTTGTACGGTGCAGTTTTCGGCATTTCTTTCGCCGTATACGGCGGCTCCTCTTTTATGATTGTACGGAACCACGGGAATAGTTTCCGTCGTACGCCTGTTGCAATAAAGACACTTTTTCGCGTCCACGCCCGTAGACGAGCAGGTGGCTTCGACGAAAAATTCTGCGTCTTTCTTCATACTGTGCGACTGCGTCTTATAAAAAACGTCCTTATGGCACCTTGCGCATTCTCTATACGCATAATAACAGTAGTTTTCGTCCGAATTATCCATATAATCGTACTTTATTTCCGTACCTTCGGGGAAAGAATGATAGAGCCTTTCCGTAACCTCGGTCTGCGTTTTTCCGCACACGGAACAAACGCGCTTAACATAGCCCGGCTCTTCGCAGGTGGCTTCTTTCCTTTCCGTCTCTTTATAGTCATGAGAAGTCGTCCCTAACTTCTCCGTCTCTTCGTAATCGCAAAACTTACATTTTTTTACCCTCTCACCGTTGTCCGTACAGGTGGGTTCGACTTTTATCTCCCACCCCCCTAATTCGTGCGATTTCTGCGGAATAACGCGTTCTTCCTTAACTCCGCATACGGAACAAGTCTTGCTCTCTTTGCCTTTCTTTACGCAAGTCGCCTCCTCTTCTATCTCCGCCTCGCCGAACGTATGCTGTTTTTTAGGTAAAACAAATCCTCTTTTTTCATGTCCGCAAACGGAACATACTTTTTTCCCCTCTCCTTCTTCAATGCAGGTGGGGGCTTTTATTTCCGTTATCTCTCCGAATTCGTGACTGCTTCCGCAGCCGCTATTCCCCAAAAAGTTGCACGCAGAAAGGACGGCTGCTACACACGCCGCTATCACAACGGTTATAAAAATAAAAATTGTTCTACGGTTCATATTATCTTAATTAATCCTTTATACTCGGTTTCTTTTACGCACTCTGTAAATAACAAAAAAGCAAGGCTTCGTTCCCGACGCTTCGCAAACTTTTTTCTTTCGGCGCACCTCTGCAAAGACGTTCGCCGCTTTTTGCGCTCTATTCGGGGCGTAGATTAGTCGGTGCATTTCTGCATAAGTTGCCAAACTTTCTGTCTGCACGTGTCGGGAGCAATCGCCTTGCTCCGCTTGCTTGTTTGTTGATTATTATATCTTGTCTGTCAGTCTTTTGCCTGTAAATTAAGCCTCTTTTTTTCTTGCTAATAAATGAATAGTATGCGCTTCTGCTTCTTTTCCGCTCGGTTTTTCAACCGCTTTCTTTATTTTTATGGTTATATTATACCATATCCTATCGCATTTTGCAACCCATGCCGGCCAAAAATAAAACGAACCTTGTCAAAACGCCGCAATTTCCGTGCTTTTTGTCAAATTCTCGCTTGAAGTACATATAGTACGTCTGCGTTCGACTTTACCAAAAATCATCGAAAATATCGGCGTTTGGGTTTTATAACTTATTTACATTATTTTAGGATTTTATATATTTCTCCTATAAAACAACCTGCCGCTTATTTATTCGCAACAATGCACAGCCAATGTTTTTTAGCATCTGCAAAACTCTTAATATCGCAAAATCCAACTTTTTCCAGCATTGTGCGAAGTTGCATTTCGTTGTATATTTTCATTCCGCCTATTTTTTTTGTCCATTTTTCGTCCTTGGGATTTGTTCCGTCGCTCTCGTTGCAAATAAGAAACGTACCACCGCTTTTCATAACACGGCGAACCTCTGCAAAGCATTTTTCGAGGTCTTTCCAAAAATATACGGTCTCAAAAGCGGAAACACAATCAAAAGACTCATCATCAAACGGCATGGACGATACGTCGCCATAAACAATATCGCACTTGCCTTGCTTGATTGCGATAGCGTTTAGTTTTTCCGATTCTGCCACGCTGACCTTAGAATAGTCTATTCCCGTCACGTGTCCGCTTGTACATTTTGCTAGCCAGTTGGCAATATTTGCCCCGCCTCCACAACCGATATCCAGTACTTTGGCGTTCGACTTTGCGTAAATTTTAGTAAAGCCCCACTTTGCCAACTTACTATGACCGCTGTTCATCATTTTCACCATTATTCTTCCGCCGAAACCTTGTGGCTTTCGTGTATTCTCAAAAAATCCCATACTTATCTCCTATTATTCACTATACTGTGTTATTCTTTTTGTCGGTTATTTCTTTATTTTACTATGCCGATGACCGCTTTACGACCATACATGTTTAATATGAATTCATATTTTGTTTTTTGCGTTTTGTTACCGCTATAATAGTCACAACAACACCTGCAACGATTACTACCGCTCCAACTAAAATCAATATATATCCCCAAATCGGCATATGAAACGCCACGCCCGGAATACACAGAATAATCGTTCCGCTTTTATCCGTTTCCACCTTCACGTAACTTCCGCCGTTCGATACGTTCAGTTTCGTCAGCCCTCCGTCTTCGTCAAGAAGGTACGCCGCCACCTGATTTCTGTTATAAGTAAAATCCGCTTTAATGCCTATCGTTACGCTTCCGTTCGCTTTCGCTTCGCTTCCGTCCGCCGTCACAAGTTCCACGCCGAACACCTGAAATCTGTCTGCGATCGTCGCCATTTTTTCGGCAGCCGCCTTGTAAACGGTGCTGCCCGATTCTATTCTGGAAGCCAGCAGCATCGTGCCTTCAGGCAACGCGCCGTTCGTATCGTACAACTTCGCAAGACTGTCTCCGCCGCCGATACAGGAAATGATCTTCACGTCCTTTTCCGCATAAGTAGGATTGCCGAAAGACGTTGTATACCGCGTAGATTCCGCACGATATATAACGTGATATTCGCCCGCGTTGTCAAGCGCAAGTTTATTCCCGTCCAAAGCCACTTCGGTTTTTTCTTCACCGCGGATATAATACGCCTTCACCTCTACGTCAAGAGTTTCCTCGCCGAGGCTTGCCGCCGCTTCGCGAATCACGAAAGTCTGCCCTTTCGTCGCTTCGTATTCGCTGCCCGAACTCGTAACGATTACGGGAACGAACTCCGCGGGGCGTTCCGCAGAGGTATCTTCCGCTTCTCCCACCCTTCTCGCCGAAGAAAGATTCAGCGTGATGGTGAAGGGAAACGTTTCGCCCCGTACGGATACAAAGACGGAAAACGGCAGTTCTTTTTTCAGATTTTCTTCCGATAACGTGTAAGAATACGTCTTTCTGTTTCCGTTATCTTCCGTTACGCGATAGCCGATTTGCTTGCCACTTTCGAGATTCAGCGACAGATTTTCCATCGAAGAGGAGAGTTGCGTAAACGAAAAATAATATCTGTCGTTTATTTTTTCCACCACGGCGGTTTTATCGAAGTATTTTTCAAGCATCTGCTTTCCGATCCCCGATTGTCCGCCGAAATCGTAACTCATTTCGTACTTTCCGTCCGCTCCGTCGATCGGAGACTCCGCATGCGCCGTTACGTTCGCCGCAGTGAAAAGCAACGCCCCGAAAACGCTTAATACGGCGCCTAACGCTATCGATAACAGTCTTTTCAGTTTGTTCATTATGCGTTCTCCTTCGCCCCGAATACGGCGTATAACACAACGGATCCGTTATATTTTCCCGTCTGCTCGTTTTTGCCCGAAAATCTCTGTTCCAAAAGCGTGCTTTCGGGGTCGATCCGCATCAGAACGCCGTCCGCCATCACCGCCCAGTATCTGAATACTTTCGAGGAATCCGTGCACTGTACGTTTTTCAGCATATTCAGTTTCGATTCGGTGATCTTGTCCGCAAGCGTATATCCTTCGAGACATTTGCCGTCTGCGCCGGGCTGACTGCGGAATGTCAGTTTATTGCCGTTTTCGTCGATCGCCTGATACGAAACGTTCAGTTTTCGTTTCAGAATCAGTTTCAAGGTAAATCCTTCCGTCACACGGTAGCCGTTTGTAAACGCCTTGTCCGTCGTTCCCACAACAAGCACGTCTTTGTAAACGAATCCCGCGGCGACGGAATCCTGAAAAATCGCCTTGCTCGCATGCCATTCCGCCGCTTCGTAATCCTTATACGTATTGAATTCGTACCATTGGCGGAAATCAAATAAACTCATCGTATAAATTCCGCCTGTGACGGGGCGATAGTAGGTCATTTCGCCGAGCGGCATTTCTTTTCCGTCCACCTCGATCGTCGCGCTCACCTTGATACCCTTATCCCACAGTGCGTAAATTACGGGGTTCACGGTTTTCAGCGTAATGCCGAGCCGCCCGATAGCGGATCCCGCCGTGAATAAACGATCGTCTCCGCTCCACGAAGAACTCCATCCCCACAGCCGATCGGCGCTTGCCGCGAACATATTGTAATCGGGCGACGCGTTCGCCTTTGCCATGCTCACCGTCGCAGTGTAATACTGATATCCGTCCCGTTCCGTGTAATCGACTTTCGAGGAATCGAACGGGTGCTCCGTATCGGTGACATAGGTGACGGTGATATCGCAATTTCTGTCGTACACCACCACTTTCTGCGCAAAAGTCGCTTCGATCGGATAGGTACCGTTAGCGGTTTCCACGGGCGGATTGTAATAGCAATCGAAAATAGCGTTGCCGTCGAAATCCAGCCCGAACCGGAAATCCCAGACGAGCAGATACGTACCTTCTCTGAGGAAAGTGAATTCCGCGCCGTACGTACCGGAATTATCGGATAAATCGCTGTCTTCCACCCGCACGAAATTCACGCCGGACTGTTTGTAGATATGCAAATACGGCCGATTCAGCGGCAGATAATCGCCCGAAGCGATCTTCGGCTTTTCCATTGTCAGCGTTTCGCCCGTAAAGAGCGCGGCGTCTCCGCTCACAAAAGTATAATCGGAAAGAGGTCTTCCGTCGATCGTAAAATTATACATCGCTTTCAACGTAACGGTGTCGCCGTAATCGTCGGCATAAGTAAGTTGCACGATCGCATAACGCTCGTCTTTCACGAGATCCCACGCTTGCGTAAGGCTGTTCGCCGTCACCGTGGAATTTTTAAGATATACGTTGCAGGAAACAAGCGGCAATTCGTATTTATTCGTAATGTCGCTGTCGGTAACGCGCAACGAGTAGGCGGAGGGCAAAGCCATAAATTGTTCTTCGCCGCTTATAACGGCCGATTGCAATTCCTGATAGGAAACTTTCGCGCGGATCTCCGATCCGTCCTCCTGCTTTTCGTATTTCAGATCGCCGCCGCTCACCGTTTCGCCGTCAGAAATAAACGCGTAATCGCCCACCGCTTCCGCTCTGTATTCCAGCCACACCGAACGGAACTCGCCGAATCTGTTCACCAGGCGGAATTCCACGCGCATTTTCGGCACGGACATCCGAAATACGTTTGTCTGTGAGTATCCGTCGGAAAATTGATCGTACGTATGCGCGTAAATCCCGTCGGTATATCCGTACACCGCCACGCGCAAAAAGTCCGTTCTCGGCTCGTCGTCGTCATTCTTTTTCAGATTATGCGACGAATATTTCACGCCGAGCCATTCCCACGTGATTTCGGGTACGGGCACGTAATTCCCGATTTTGTACCGCGCGTTCGTCACGTATACGCCCCCCGCTTCGTTGTACGTCCAGGCGTCGGACAAAATTTTATACCGCGGCTCTTCTTCGGGCATCAGGGTGATAAGGCAGGCGCGCGTTTTATCGTTCGCCTTTTCGGCGAAAAGAATCGCCGCGCCGCTTTCCGTCATCGTAAACGTACGGGCAAGCGTAACGGGTTTTGAGAAATCCGCGTTTCCGTTTTTATCAAGCGAATATGCCTGCCACGAAAGATCCGCCGCCTTTACGGAAGGGTACGCCTTTTCGGTATACAGAGAAATCAGATCCACCGTTTCGCCGATTCTCACCGTCTTTCCTATATCCGTTTTTTCAATCGTAAAATTCGTTGCCGAAACATCGATCAGCGTTAAGAAATTCGTTGCCGCGGAATAAAGTTCCCCGTCCGTTTTCGGATCGTACCCGTAAACGTCGTAGGTTAAATCGAAATACGAAAACGCGTAACGCATTTCCGAAAGATTTCCCGCCGCCGTCTGCGCCGTGGGCGCGATGGTCATTTTGCAGTCGAAATTTTTATCTCCGGTGTTTCCGCCGTCGGTAGAAGCGAAAAACATATTGATCATCCGCACGGAAAGGCTGTAATTTTTCAATAAATCGAACGCCGCGTTGTTATCGGCAAAGTCTTCCGCCACCGATCCCGCATAAATCGCGGCAGGCTTTTTATAAGTGAAACTATCCCCCGAAACGGGCGTATAATTCCAGTCCGTAATCCGCACCATGCTACCGTACGAAATCGTAAGCCTTCGGTAAGAGAACGGGAAACTGAACATCTGCTCCATCGCGCCCGTCGAACCGCCGTATAAAATTATGTCGTTCGTAAGCGAATCGCCGAGATCGAACGTGTAATAATATGCGCCCGTATCCGCATGAAATTCGTAGGTGAGCGAGCCCCATGTTTTTGCGTTCAGCATCGCGGGCCGATAATAACTATTGTAATTCGGATCGTCGTCCGCAATATCCACGACGTTTTTCTGATCCGTGAGGAAATAAGCGAAATCGCGGCAATAGCCCGTTGTGCGATTGAAGAAATCGTCGCCCGAAAGATTGCCCAGAATATCCGAATTGTACGCGCTTAAAGGCTTCACAAGCGTATAATGCCCGTTTTCAGCCACAAGATACGCGTATACGGGATGGAAATAATCCAGCATACCCGGATTTTTATTCAGCCCCGTATAATGCGTAGGCACGAGATACACGCCGTTATCCAGTTTTCCTTCCGTATTCACGAACGATTTGGAAAAACCTATAAAACGGGTAATTCTGAAACTCACCTTATACGAAACGGAGCACTGCTCCCTCGTTTCGTTTCCCGAAAGTTTTGCGCCCCAATTGTAATAGGCAACGTTCAGCGTGATTTCGTCGGCGAGATCCAGCCCCGAAATATCGTAATAAATCGTTTGAATCACGCTGGTGCGATCGAGAATACTGAGGCTTTCGCTGATCCTGTTTCCGGGATCGGTGACGGTGTACGTCTGCACCTCGAATTCCCCGCCGCCGCCTTCGGCAAAAATCGGTCCGCGTTCGTGGCTGTCGTACTGAATGCGCAAATACGTTCCCTGATCGTTCTTTTCGATATACGTTTCATTCGCGATAATGTCTTCGGCAAGATTATACCAGCCGTATTTATCGGCAAGTATGCCTTTCACAACGCTGTCTTCCACGATATGCGCATCGTAATCGATTTCATACGTACCGTTGTTTACGATCGCTTCCTTTTCCCATTTCGGGTATAAAGTGACGTTCTTCATCTGCCAATACAGATCGCCGTTTTCCACGTCGCACACTTTCGTTAAAGCGGAGTCGAAATACCACCCCGCAAAAACGTACCCCACCTTTTCGGGCGTTGGAAGCACGGGCATACTGTTCGCCGAATAATACATATCGGAAAGCGGCGAAGCAAGATCTTTCGAGTCGAACGTGATTTTAAATTGCGTGTTACCGTATTTGTCGATGATGGCGTCTTTCGGATCGGACGGAATAACCGTCGCGGCACACCCTGCCGCGCCGAACACACAAAACAATGCCGCCAACACCGCCGTCAGACGCACAATAACTTTCTTTTTCAAAGGTAACACCTCCTGATAGCATACATCTTTGTATTATCGGCGGAAAGCAGTCGCTTTTGAAAACGGCTGCTCCCGCTTTTTTTATGAACTTATTTTTCCGGATTTACAGCGCACTCATTCTCATGCTGCCGAGCCCGTCGTCGGTATATCCGGCATACCAGCCTTCCTCGAATACGGAAGCGCAATTTTCGTCGTTCACCAGCGCGCTGAGTTTTTGTCTTTTGCTGATCGCGCTTCCCATGTAAACGGGAGAATATTTGATAGAAGAAAGCCTTTCCTCTTCGCAAGCCGTAAACGCATTCGCGTGAATTTTTGAAACGCTCTGAATGTAAAGATTGGTTTCTCCGCTGAAATAATAGTACGCGCCTTCCATCACTTCATAACGAACGATATTTGCCTTATCGGAAATATCTCCGAGATAAATCGAACAGGAGTTCTGATTCGCATTATATCCGCCCGCCGAAGATACAAACTGCACGTCCCATACGGTGTAAGCGGAATCGCCTTCCCCCGCCGTCGATTTTTTAACGTAACGATAAATGCCGATCGGCGCGGAATACTGCTTCGTCATGGATTCAACGATATTTCCGTATACGAAGAAGAATTCTCCTTCTTTCAGATCTTCTTTGGCGATCATCGCTCTGTTTTCTTCGCCCGCCGCAACTGTGAAATACATCATCTTCTGCGTTTTGAAAGCGTACGCTCCCACTTCTTTCAATTCGGAAAGCGCAAGAGTAACGGTGGAAACGGCGGTCCCTTCAAACGCGCTCGCGCCGATCTTTTCCAATTTGCAGGCGGAAAGATCCGCCACTTTCAGAGCCGCGCAGTTGTAGAACGCCTTTTCGCCGATTTCTTTCATCGCGGAGGAAAGCAATACGTAGCCGAGATCCGCCTGATTCGCAAACGCGTTCGCGGTGATTTTCGTGGCTTTAAGGCTCTTTCCGTTTACGGTTACGTTTTCGGGAATCACTACCATTTTCAATCCGTCGCCCGCCACATAAGCGGTTTTCGCGTCGTAGCCCGTGATCGTAGCCGTGCCGTCGCCGTTATCCGTTGCGACGTATCCGCAGTCTACGGAATAATTGAAGGCTACGTCGAGATATACGTTTGTTTCGAGGGTAGCCGAAAGATCGTAATCCCGCCCGAAGTTTTTCACGGAAACAAGCGTAAGTTTCTTTTCCGCATAAGCGTTTTGCAGCGCGGTGCCGTGTCTTTCGTCGATCGCGGCAAGAAGTTCTTCCGCCGTGAGATTTTGTCCTTTTGTTTTACCGATCGTCGCCTGATAGGTTTCGCCCGTAAGCGTATTTTCGTAATTCACGGTGACGACGGGCGTCGCGCTATCCCCGGAATACACCACTTTATCTTTAATGCTGGTCGCATCGCAGAATTCGTACATCGTTTCGGAAAGGATAGCCCAACCGGTGGGGTCTCCGATGAACGCGGAAGCGGGAAGAGATTCGGGATATTCCGCCTGTCTGAAATTGAGAAGCGTGATGCTTTCCATACCGCTGAAAATCGCATAGCCCGTAGGCGCGATATTATCCTTTAAATCGTTGGCATACTGCGCGTTGAACAGGAAAGATTTGCTCGAATACTGGAACGCCGCCGCAGGATACGAGGAAATATCTTCGTTGTAGTTTATATAAGAGAACGTGGAAGGCAGGGTGAGATATTCAAGCGAGCGATTGAAATACGTACCCGACTGAATCCCGTTCACGCCTTCGGGAACAACGATCGAAGAATCGTTCGTTACGTCGGATACAAGAATCAGATCGCCGCGATGTCCGTCTTTATCGTCTATTTTATAAATATAGTTGCCTTCTTTGTAGAAATCGCCCGCTCCGGCGTTTGCCTTGCTGTGGCTGAACGTAAGATTGTTCGGCACCATGGAAAGATTTTTTACGCTGTCCGGGATAGCGATGTCGAAAGGATATTCTTCGCCTTTGTTGTATTGCCCGTAGCCGTTGTGGGATGCGTAGGTATTCGCCCAGAAAGATCCGATAATCGCTTCCACGCCTTCGGGAATCGTAACGCTCTTCAATTTGTTGAGATTGTTGAAGCAATTCTGAATCACTTTCAAAGAAGAAGGAAGCGCGATTTCTTCCACGGAAGAAGCCGAAGTGGCAATGAGGCTCTGTACGGATACGATCCCCTCGCCGATAATCATCTTTTTGATCGCCGCGCTGTTTAAAATCTCGCTCTCGAGGCGCACAGCTTCCACCGTATAGGTTTCAGCCACGCCGTCGCCGTCTTTATCGAACGTGATTTTCCCGAGCACGGACATCACGGGAACGTCGCCCGCTTTGGCAACGTTTTCGGTATCGTCGTAAAGCGCGTCGTTGCCGTACATGGTAACGCAAAGATTTCCCGTCAGTTCGTTCAATTGATATTTGAGGAAAGGCGAACGCCATTTCACTGTGATAACGGTGCTCTTTTCGATCGGCGCGCCGAAATCGAAAGCGGTTCCGTCCGCGTTTACGTAAGAAATATCGTATGCGGACATATAGTTTTTCCAAATCAACGCCTTTTCCACGGTGGAAGCGGCGCCGTCTTTCGTTTTCGCTTCGTGCGTAACGGGGCTTTCATACACCGCGCCCGGGTTCACCGTAGTGGTGTATACGTCCTGATAGCCGTCGTTGAACGTAATGCGCGCAACGCTCTTTGCATAAAGATCGTTGGTTTCCGCTTTGTTATCCCATTTCGTGGTGTAATTCGCGTTGGTGTACCAGCCGTCGAATTCCAGTCCTTCGCCCGGATTGTACGTTCCTTTCACCACGTCGATGAGATTCTGCGTGCCCTGATCTACGCCGTTGATGTGCACGTTCACTTCCACGGGAATAAACCGCGCGTAAACGGTGAGGCTCTTCGTAACGTTTTTGCCCGTGAAGGGCGCGCCGGAAAATTCTTTGTTTTCATACCAGTTCGCAAATGTGTAATACCGCCTGGAAACCGTGGGAAGTTCCACCTCTCCGTTTTCTGCGGTATACTCCGCGGTCTGCTTCCATTCGGAAGATTCGTCGTCTTCCACCATGAAAGTAACTTTGAGATCGTCCGCTTTGCCGTTTTTTCCACACGACGAAAGCAGAGCGATTCCTGCAAGTAACGTCACCATACAAAGAAGTATGGCAACCAACTTCTTTCTTACTGCTGTCATAATTTTGCTCCTTGTAAAAAATTTTTATTGTATAATCACCGGTTTCCCGGATAATTATCGTTAAATATCATAGCGAGAAAGAATCTCCGAAGGGCTCTGCGTAAGTACGAACAGATACGGGATCAACGAAATGCCCACCATGATCAGCGCGCTCGCCGCGAACGCCGCCGCCGCAAGCCCGATAAACGCACCGAACGCCACGTTCATCACCGCATATCTCGCGCAGAACAACGCCGTTACGATCACAAAACCTATCAGATACGTCACGAGGTTTCCGAACACCGCCGCCATCGTTTCTTTAAACAGAAGATTGCCCTTGTTTACGCCGATCGCGCGGTAAACGCCGTATTCTTTACTGTTTTTAACGCTGCCCGATTTTTCGATAAAGAAATAGATTAGATACATCAGCACGGCCACGGCGATAAACACGTACAGGCTTTTCAGCGCGGTATCCAGTTCTTCTTTGTTTTCCGCCTGTTGCAAAGCGGAAAGATCCGCTTTCACCACGCCTCTGTCGGTAAGACGCTGTTCCAGAGAAGAAAGTTGATTCCCGCCGCCCGTGGAAATATCGAAATAATAATTCGAGCCGCTGCCCAGCGCGTCGAGATTGGGCGATATGTACACGAAAATATTATCGAGCGCGGATTCCGTCACGTAAATGCGGATATCCGTCGTCATCACCGTACGCGTAAGTTGAAATTTACGGATATACATCGGATAACTATCGGTAAGCGAAATAAATTCGGGAGATTTCAGCAACGTGGCGTTCGCGATTTCCATGCGGTAATCGGCCTGCGCCGTGTCGCTCATCATTTTGTAAACGGCGTTACGATTGATTTCCACAACACACTGATTGTCTTTTAAATCCAGCGTTTCGCCCGTATACACGCATATTTCCGCGGAATAACTGTTAATCGTTTTATACGTTTCCGAATCGATGAAATCCGATTTGAAGAAAAGATTCGTGTTATCCGTAAAACGAATTTCCTGATATACGCTTAAAAAGTTTACATAGTCTGCGCGGTTGAAATACACGTAAGGGTTTTTTCCCTCCGCGATTCCGCTCACCGCATAATTCTTTTCAAAGAGAATCAGCGAAAGCGATCTGTCGTTTTCCAGTTCCTCAATACGCAGTTTGTTTTTCAGCGTTTCGGCAAGCGCGCGGGTAATCAGCACCTGTTTGCTTCCCGGCATTTCGCCGAATTCCAGTTTCATACTCTCCGCGGTATCATTTTTTTTCAGCGCTTTCGGCGCATAACTTGCGGTGATTCCCGAAAGAGATTGCAGATTGTTGTAAGAAAAACTCCCCTCCGCGTAATCCATCTCGAAAAAGTCGATCGTTTCGTAGAGCGACGGATTGAGTTTTCTCACCTCGGGATAGTTATTCATGCTCACGTACACGCTGTTATCGTCGAGCGGTTTGTTATCCGCTTTTACCGATAACGCCTCGAACGCGAAAAACGAGAAGAAACAAACGGCTACCGACATCGCGAATATGAAAATCTGCTTGAATATGTTTCCGCCCGAGCCCGATTTATCTTTATCCGCGCGCAGCGAACGAAGAACGTTTTTCAATGTAAACAGTTTGCCGTTTTTCTTTGCCGTACTCTTATGAAAATCGGTAAGATCCGCGGCGTTTACGGGCTCTGCTTTCACGTTTCCGTAGGTGATTTCGGAAAGTTCCGCCTCGTCGATTTCCGCGTCGTCCACAAGTTGTCCGTCCACCAGTTTGATATGGCTGTCGGCGTATTTTTTGATCAGCGTCACTTCGTGCGTCACCAGAACAACGAGTTTTGTTTTGGATATTTCTTTCAGAATATCCATTACTTTATAGGTATTCTGCGCGTCGAGATTTCCCGTGGGTTCGTCCGCAAGAATCACGTCGGCGCCTTTGATCAGCGCGCGGGCGATTGCGACTCTTTGCTTCTGTCCGCCCGAAAGCGCGTCGCCCTGCTTGTTTTTGAAGCGCTCCATATCCACAAGTTTCAGCACTTCTTCGCTGCGGCGTTCGATTTCCTGTTCGTCTTTAAAGCCCGCAAGCAGCATCGCGTTGCGCATGATTTCGGCGATCGTATAGCCGCGTTCGAGATAATAATTCTGGAAGATAAAGCCTATCTTCTGGTTGCGGATACGATCCACGTTTCCTCTCATCGCTTCGCCGTCTATGGTGATTTTACCGCTGTCGGCTTTTTCCAGCCCGCCCAAAATATTGAGAAGCGTTGTTTTGCCGCTGCCCGATTTCCCGAATATCGCCACCAGCCCTTTATCGGGCAAATCGAACGAAACGCCTTTCAGCACCTGATTTCTCGCCGAAGAATGGGGGTTAAACGTCTTTTTGATATTTTCCACGCGAATCATTATTTAGACCCCCTTCTTAAAGATTTACGGATAGATTGTCCGTTGATGTTTCTGTTGAAGCCGAACGCCACGCATTCCACGATAAGCAGCAGCATGAATTCCACAAAGAAATAATTTCCTGCAGAAATAAACGGCAACGAACTGAACGGCATAAGCGTGGCAATCAGGCTGACAGCGGGCAGAAGGACAAGCGTAGGCAGAAATATGAGCGCCATCTGCACGTACAACGACCGCGAAGAAATTTTTCTTGAAATTCCGAGCGTTCTGTACACGGCGAAATCCGCCTGAAAGATTTTTACGGAACGCATAAAGATTACGGAAATCAGCATTGCGAACAACAAACTTGCGGCAATCAGAGCAAGATACCACAATATATTGTTCGTAAATACGTCGCCTGCGTTCTGAACATACACCTTCGACTGTGATAGCATACCTATATATCCGCCCGGCAGATTTTTAACGGCTGCTTTCGCGTCGCCGTCGCTCGCGTAATACAGCGCGCTCTGCACCGACGTTTCTTCCCCCGCGAACATCGCCGCATAATCTTCCGCGTTCATCTCAACGATCAGTCCGCTGACGTCCTCTTTCTTTTTGTCGGAACTGACCACTACGTAAGATTTATCGGTTTTCGCGTTGAACACCACCTGTTTACCGTCCGCCGCGTAGAAATTTGAATTGACGAGATTGATTTCGCCCGCCGCCAGTTCTTCGCCCGCTCTGAACGTAAACACCGTCGTTTCGTTATTGCCGAGTTTCATCACGGAATTCACCGCCTGCATTTTCTTGCCGTAGGCGTTCAAATCGTCGTACCCCAGATACAGTTTCGGTTTTGTTAAATCCACCGTGGTTTTCAGCGTGATATTTTTAATGCCTATTTCGGCATTTACGATCATGTTTTTAATCGTTTCCGCGTCGCCGTACTCGGATTTGGACATAATCAGCACGGCGTTGCCCGCTTCGGGGCAATATTTATACGGATCGTAAAGGCAGGTGAGCGTATACGAACTGCTTAATCCCCCGCGCTTAGGAATATCTACGGAAAATTCGGAAAGGTTTCTGTCGAGCAGAAAATACCCCGCTTTTGTCTGCCCCGCCACCTCGTCCAGATCGGATTGCGTAATCGAATTGGAACGATTGGAAAGAATCACCTTTCCCGTTACGCCCGTACCGTCGAGCGGCACCTGCGTAGGGCGGATCAGCGAATTACCGAACACGGAAATCACGAGGAACAGCGTTATGGCGCACACAAACAGCGCAAAACTCATCATCGCCGTAAACTTCGGCCGACTTTTATAATTCAGCGTGCCGATGTGCATCGTATTTTTGAAATTCTGCCACTTTCCCTCTTTTATTTCTTCTTTATCCGCGCTTGTTTTCGGCAGAGGCTTTCTGATTACCTTATCTTCTTTCACCGATCCGTCGAAAATCGTAACTCTTCTTGTGGCGTATTCCACGAAAAATTCGGGATTGTGCGTCACCACGATCACCAGTTTATCTTTGGATACCGCCTTTAAAAGAGCAGCCACTTCCTTGCTCGCCTTGACGTCGAGATTTCCCGTAGGCTCGTCCGCAAGGATAACAGGGCTGTCTTTCGCCAGCGCTCTCGCAATTACGGTACGCTGTTTTTCACCGCCCGAAAGTTTGCTGCCTTTGCGATTCTTCTGCGCCGTAAGCCCCACTTTCGCTATCAGATCTTCCGCCGTTTTCCGCCGCTCGATTTTATCTTCTACGCGTAACAACGCAAGTTCCACGTTTTCGAGTACGGTGAGGTTTTCGATGATATTGAAATCCTGGAAAATCATCGCGATATTCTTCTCGCGGTACTTTTCCCAATCCGTTTCCGAATAGTGCGAAGTTTCCGCGCCGTTGAAGTACAACTCGCCCTCTTCATAACTGTCGTTCGCCGCGATAACGTTTAAAAGAGTGGACTTACCGCTTCCGCTCTCCCCTTCTATCGTCACGAACTCGTTATAATCGAAATCGAGATTAACGCCTCTGATACCGATCGTAAGAATATCGTTGCTGTCGTATATTTTTCCTATGTTTTTAAGTCGTAACAGCAATGTTTTTGCTCCTTGTTTAATGCCCCTTTATTTGGTTAGTCAAGGCTAACCAAATTCCGTTTTATAACCGCGCTTTTGCGCGGTGCCGACTGTTTATCGTTTATATCGGTTAGCCTTTGCTAACAACGAAAATATTATACCACTGTCATACCGTCGTGTCAATAAAAAGTCTGTCTTTTCAGCAAAATTAGCCTGCGCTAACTTTTGTCTTGCCGAATCGTAAAAAACTCGTCTATAAGTTGTTTATCGCCCGTTTTATATGTTTTTCCGTCCTTTATCCATACTGAACGGTCGCATAATGCCGCCGCGCAACGCTTGTCGTGCGTAACGGTAATCATCGTGTTATGCGTTTCCTCGTGAATACGATTCAGCACTTCAACCATTTCGCACAAGCCTTTGTAGTCCTGCCCCACCGTCGGCTCGTCCAATATGAGAACTTCGGGGTTAGTTGCCACGACCGCCGCGATCGAAACTCTGCGTTTCTGCCCCTCGGAAAGCGACTGCGGATGACGAGCGTACAAGTGTTTTATTCCGAATTTTTCGGCTATTTCGTCGGCGTATTCGTCCGAATTCGCGCCGAATTTAATCTCCTTTTCGACCGTCGGCATAAACAGTTGATAGTCGGGGTTCTGATAAACCACGCCCACCTTTTTATACCATTTTTTACCCTGCTTGCTCTTTTGACCGAATTTGTCGTCTATATTCTGCAAAATCACGCCGCGAGTAGGCTTTTCAAGAC
>ERZ779875.839-NODE-839-length-23846-cov-6.993401_pt1 | contig 23846 bp, 25 predicted proteins | sample MGYA00511246_ERZ779875 | MGnify/ENA primary metagenome ERZ779875 (study PRJEB29588, sample SAMEA2155093) | human gut metagenome | biome: human gut; feature: human-associated habitat; material: faeces | place: Denmark | collected 2008/2010 ... | reverse complement strand
AATCGCCTGCGGCTATCCGAACTTTCTCTTCTTTTATTTTTTCATTACCGAAAAGGCTTTCACCGCGTCCGCTTTCGCCGTCACCGATATCAGGTACTCGCCGTTTCTCGCCGAAACCGCAACTTTCGGCTTTTCCGTAAGATTAAAATAATCTTCCATAACGTACGATATGTCCTTCGATATAAGGTCGAGACTCTCGCAAGTCAACGACAGTCTGTCGGTCTCGATTACCGACCGCAATCTTCTCAACTGTTTTTCGTCCATTATAAACTCTTCTTAATCCCCCGTCTTATTCCGCCCCAAAAGCCCGCGTATTTGGATATGCAGTCGTATATTTTACTCTTTCCGCTAATTACGTTATACGCGAGAATTTTAAACGCTTTCAAAGCCTCGGAGTCCGACGGCAGAAGTCCGGCGTTATACAAAAACACTCCGTCGTCGTCGGGAATCACCCCCGCAAGGTTACACTTTAGCGTTCTCTCGATTTCTTCGGGCGAAAGCATTTCGCCGCTTGCGACGAGGTCGCCCCGAACTCTGTTTACGACGAGTCTCACGCTCTTTAACCCGTACCCCCTTAAAAGCGACAGCACTTTGTCCGCGTCTCTCAAACTCGAAAGGTGCGGCGTGGTAACGACCAACGCCTCTTCGGAAGCAGAAACGGCAAGCATAAAACCGTCGGCTATCCCCGCCGGACAGTCTATTATAATGAAGTCAAAGGACGCGGAAAGTCCCTCTATAAGTTCGTTAACACCCTTTTGCGGCAAAATTTTCTTCGATATGGAATGAAGCGACGGAAGTATGTAAACGTTCTTTGCGGCAGGACATTCGACAAGAGCCTGCTTCGCCCGACACCGCCCCTCTACGCAGTCCGCAACGTCGTATATAACGAGGTTTTCCACTCCCGTTACGACGTCGAGATTGTTGAGTCCTAAATCGGCGTCCATTATACAAACTCTTTTCCCCGCTTTTGACAACCTTATTCCTAAATTTGCCGCAACGGACGTTTTTCCCACGCCGCCTTTTCCCGAGGCGACCACAATTTTTCTTGCCATAAGAATATTATAAAATAACACTTCCCGTACGATTTGGGATTTTTTGCCGTTATATAATATTTTTTGTCATAAGAAAGGCTGCAAGAACAAACCGCTTGCAACCTCTTATAATTTTCGACTTTTCTCTGTTTGAGTATCGGCTCGGCTTCGCTGCGCTCGCCGAACCGCTTCTACCGAGCGCGGAAGCAAAGAGACTACGTTTTATCCGCCGAGGCTCCGCAGTACGGGCAGACGGGCGCCTCGTCCGCATAGTAGTCTATGGGCGCGCCGCAATTCGGGCATTTCGTATGTAACGTTCTTCGCTCGGCTTTCCGATTATCGTTAAAGCGGAGGGTCTCGCCGTCGAACAAAAGTCCCGTTATATATCCTTTTTCGATACATTTCAGAATGTCCGCTTTGACGATTTCTTCGTTTAAACCCGTCTGAACGGCGATATTTTTAACGTCGTATATCCTGTCGATTTCGACCGCTTTGACAACTTTTTTAAGGGTGTTTACTCCGCCGTAAATCGAAAAAAGTATCGGGCTGGCATAAAAATCAAACGCGGTAAACACAATGCCCAAGACCATTACCGCAGTCATTTTATTCGCCGCGCCGATTATTATCATGGGAATGCCGCCGACAAAAAGACAAACGGAAAGAACAGCAAAGACGAGAAGCCTCGTTGCCGATTTGTTTATTTGTTTCATATTCTCACCTCTGTCGGAAATTTTATCCGATATATTTTATAAGCATCGCGCTGATTTCCTTATCGGAAGATAATCCGACGCTTTTTTCTTTGAGTTCGCCGCCGCTGAATACCATAAGCGTGGGAATACTCGAAATTCCGTATTTGACGGCAGTCTTTTCGCACTCGTCAACGTTGACTTTCACGATTTTGACTTTGCCGCCGAGATCGCCGACCATACCGTGCAAGACCTCGCTCTGCATTCTGCAAGGCATACACCAACTCGCCCAGAAATCGACGAGTACGGGCTTGTCGGACTGTAAAACTTCTTTTTCAAACTCGTCGTCAAGTATGTTTATTATTTCATCCATAGTATTTTTTCCTCCGTTGTTCGAGACTAATCTCTTCCCGAACCAAGTATGCGTAAATTTAAGCGAAATATGTCGAAATATCGTCGATACGGACTTCGGTCTGTATGCCGTCGGACATTCTCTTTATTTTGCAGACGCCGCTTTGTATCTCGTTTTCGCCGAGCGTGACTACGTTTTCCGCTCCTATTTTGTCCGCGTATTTAAACTGCGCTTTTACGCCTCTTCCAGCGTGGTCGATTTCGGTTTTAACGCCTTTATCCCTTAACGCCGAGGCTATCGAAAACGCCTTTTCGTAAGCGGCTTCGCCCATAGTCGCGATATACAGTTTTACCGTTTCGGGCTTGGGAATTTCCACGCCTTCCGCTTCCATAAGCATTAAAAGCCTCTCTATTCCCATACCGAATCCCACGCCGGGGGTAGGCGTTCCGCCGAGTTGCGCTATGAGATTATCGTATCTGCCGCCGCCGCAAACGGTGCCTTGCGAGCCGAGCGAGGTCGTGACGAACTCGAAAACCGTCCTCGTGTAATAGTCGAGACCTCTCACGATATACGGATTAATCTCGAAATCGACGCCGCAATCGCCGAGCAGAACCTGCAATTTCTCGAAATGAGCCTTACAATCGTCGCAGAGATAGTCGGTAATTTTAGGCGCGTCAACGCACAAAGCCTTGCACTCCTCGCTCTTGCAGTCGAGTATTCTGAGCGGATTCTTGACGTATCTTTCGCGGCAGGTCGGGCAAAGTTTGTCGAGTTTATCGGCAAAATACCCCTTCAACGCCTCGTTGTACTTCTTTCTGCACTCGGGACAGCCCATACTGTTGATATACAATTTGACCTTAAGTCCGCATTTTCTTAAAACGGTGTAAGCGAGTTTAATCACTTCCGCGTCGGTGTCCGCCCCCTCGCCGCCGTAAATTTCCACGCCGAACTGGTGATGCTCTCTGAGTCTCCCTTTCTGCGGATTTTCATATCTGAACACGGGCGTTATATAGTACATTTTAAGGGGCATCGCGCCGTTAAAAAGTCCGTTTTCGATAAAACTTCTCGCAACTCCTGCCGTTCCCTCGGGCTTTAAAGTAATGCTTCTGTCGCCCTTGTCGAGGAAAGTGTACATTTCCTTGTTTACCACGTCCGTGGTTTCGCCGACTCCTCTTAAAAAGAGTTCGGTATGCTCGAAAGTCGGGGTGCGAATTTCTTTAAGACAATATAAGTCCGCCGTTTCTCTCGCTATTTTCTCGACGTAATGCCACTTATAACTCTCTTCGGGCAGTACGTCTTTTGTTCCTTTTGGTATGTTTATCATAATGTTTACTCCTATAAAACCCGTCTATGCCAGACAAGAATAATACGAACCTTGTCTGGCATAAGTCGATTATCGTAGATTTTCGGCGACAATCGAACAATCAGAGAATGTATTTTCTCACGCTTCTGTCCTCTATTTCCTTGGACAGATGATCTGCAACGTATTTCTCGTCCACGACTACTTTGGTATGCGGAACGTCGCCGCCCGCGTTAAACGAAATATCCTCGACGAGATTCTCCATAACGGTATGAAGCCTTCTCGCTCCTATATCCTCGCTCGTCGCGTTTATATCCGCGGAAATTTCGGCGATTTTTTCAATCGCGCCCCTCGTAAATTCGAGTTCGATATTATCTACCGCAAGAAGGGTCGCGTACTGCGAAGTTATCGCGTTTTTGGTAAGAGTAAGAATGTTCACGAAGTCCTCTTTCGTAAGGCTTTCGAGTTCTACTTTTATCGGAAATCTGCCTTGAAGTTCGGGAATTAAGTCCTCGACCTTGGAAACGTGGAAGGCTCCCGCCGCGATAAACAGTATATAATCGGTCTTTACGATTCCGTATTTGGTGTTTACGGTCGAACCTTCGACTATCGGCAATATATCTCTCTGAACGCCTTCTCTCGACACGTCCTGACCGCCGCCCGACTTCGCGCCGTTCGCGATTTTGTCTATCTCGTCGATGAAAATTATACCCTCTTCCTCGGCTCTTCTCACCGCTTCGGACTTCACCGCGTCGTTGTCGATGAGTTTGTCGCTCTCTTCCGCGACTATGATTTCCATCGCCTCTTTTACGGTGATTTTTCTCTTTTTACGCCTCTTCGGCATAATTCCGTCGAAGATTGAACCGAGCGTTATTTCGGCGTTCATACCGTTCGCGAGTTCGAGCGCCGGCGGGGCTTCGGCGACGTCCGTTTCGATAATAAACTTGTCGTAATCGCCCTTTCTGAGCCTCTCCAAGGTCTCGGCTTCCCATTCCTCTTTGGACTTCTCGCCCCTCTCGGTTTTAAGCGTTTCCGAAAGAGCGGCGAGGACTTTTTTCTCCGCGACGGCGGTTGCCTTTTGGGAAACGCCCGCGAAACTCTCCTCTTTTACCATTCGGTAACTCGCCTCGACGAGGTCTCTTATCATAGATTCCACGTCCCTGCCGACGTAACCTACTTCGGTATATTTAGTCGCTTCGACCTTTATAAACGGCGCTTTTACGAGTTTCGCAAGTCTCCTCGCGATTTCCGTTTTACCTACGCCAGTAGGTCCTTTCATTATAATGTTTTTCGGGGTGATTTCCTCTCTCAGTTCGGGGGAAAGTTTGCTCCGTCTGTATCTGTTTCTGAGGGCGATTGCTACGGCTCGTTTAGCCTTTTCCTGCCCTATGATGTATTTGTCGAGTTCCTTTACTATCTCTCTCGGCGATAAATCCATATATATGCCTCCTTATACCGTTTCGCAGCGAATATTGTCGTTGGTGAAAACGCATATTCTGCTCGCGATTTTAAGCGCCTTTACGGCGATTTCTTCTGCGGAATAATCGGTTTCGTCTTTTAAAGCCCTCGCCGCGGCGAGCGCGTAATTGCCGCCGCTTCCGATAGCGCAAACGTCGTCGTCGGGCTGCATCACGTCGCCCTGACCCGAGATTATGAACAAGCCCGTTTTGTCTGCGCAAATCATCATCGCTTCGAGTTTTCTGCCCGCCTGATCCCTGCGCCATTGTTCTGCAAGTTCCACCGCGCTTCTCTCCAAGTTGCCCGCGTATTTGTTGAGCATCGCCTCGAATCTCTCGCATAGCGAGAACGCGTCCGCAACTCCGCCGGCAAAGCCTATAATTACGTTGCCGTTGTATATTCTTCTTACTTTTTTAGCGTTGTTCTTGAAAATTACCGATTCGCCCATAGTAACCTGACCGTCGCCGGCGATTGCCGTTTTGCCGTCTTTTCTCACCGCGCAAATGGTAGTTCCCCTGAATTCTATACTCATTTTGTTTACCTCCCGTAGGATTTTATAAGCGTATTTTCTTTATTTCTTCTATCGCCCTTTCGCTCATAAAGCGTTTTTTGTCCGATTTTTTTACTTTATCTATACCGAGCGGCGCGAGTATTCCGTAGTTCGCGTTCATCGGCTGGAAATCGGCGTTCGGGGTTGCGATATAGTTCGACAACGCCCCGAGGACTGTTTTGGTATTCAGTTCGAGCGGCTCCTTTCCCGTAAGTTTCCGATCTAAGTTGATAGCCGCCAGAAGTCCGCTCGCCGCGCTTTCGACGTAGCCCTCTACTCCTGTAATCTGTCCTGCGAAATACACGTTAGGATATTTCTTCATAGAAAAATCGGAATTTAATGTGTCGGGCGAGTTTAAAAAGGTATTTTTGTGCATTACCCCGTAACGCAGGAACTCGGCGTTTTTAAGGGCGGGGAATATCGAAAAAACCCTTTTTTGCTCGGGAAACAAAAGGTTGGTCTGAAAGCCTACTATGTTGTATCTCCTGCCCTCGGCGTCCTCTTTTCTCAGTTGCATACACGCGTAAGGTCTCCTGCCCGTCTTGGGGTCGGTAAGCCCCACGGGTTTAAGCGGTCCGAAGCGCAAGGTGTCCTCGCCTCTTAACGCCATTACTTCGACGGGCATACAGCCCTCGAACACCTTCATATTCTCGAAGTCGTGAAGTTCGGCGCGTTTAGCCGAAATCAGTTCGCGGTAAAATTCGAGATAGCCGTCTTTATCTATCGGACAGTTGACGTAATCGCCCTTGCCGAGTTCGCCGTATCTGTCCGAGATAAACGCGTTGTCGAAATCTATGGAATCGCCCGAAACGATCGGGGCGGCGGCGTCGTAAAAATAGAAGCCTTTGCCCGTAAATTTTTCGAGGAAATCGCATAATTTCCCCGTCGTTAAAGGTCCCGTGGCGACTATCGTATACTCTTCGGGGTCGATTTTTTCGACCTCTTTGCAAGCGAATGTAATCCCCCCGACGGCTTTCAGTTTTTCGGTGATTTTCGCCGCGAAAGCGTCTCTGTCAACCGCGAGAGCCGCCCCTGCGGGAACTCTCGTTTCGTCGCCGCAAGCGATAATCATCGAGCCTAAAATCCGCATTTCCTCTTTTAAAAGTCCGCAGGCGTTCGCGTAAACGTCGTTGCTTTTAAGCGAGTTGGAACAAACGAGTTCGCCGAAAAGCGGGCTTTTGTGAGCGGGCGTGAAACTCTTGGGCTTTATATCCGTAAGCGTTACGTCATAACCTCTTTTCGCGAGGTAATACGCCGCTTCGCTTCCCGCAAGTCCGCCGCCGATGATTTTAATTTTCGTCGGCATTTTCTTTACCCGTTTTCTTGCCTTTTCTCTGAGATTTGTTGCCGTAATCGCATTCTTTATTTGAACACTTCTTCGTCTTGCCGTCTTTCGCAAGCACTAAATAACTGCCGCACTTGGGGCAATGTTCGCCCGTGGGCATATCCCAACTCATAAAGTTGCACTCGGGATATTTCGAACAGCCGTAGAAAGTCTTTCCCGACTTGGAAAGCATCTTCTGCGTAGGACTTCCGCATTGCGGACACACCCCCGCTTTTTCAGTCATGCTCTTAGTCGCTTTGCACGCGACGCATTGCAGATATTTTCCGAATCTGCCCTTCTTGACGACCATATCGCCGCCGCACTTCTCGCACTTTTCGGTAGTCGTTTCCTCGTCGAGGGGTTTGACGTTCGTACACTCGGGGTAATTCGGGCAAGCGAGGAATTTTCCGTATTTGCCCGTCTTATATACCATCAACGCTCCGCACTTATCGCACTTTACGTCGGAAACTTCTTCCTGTTCGGACTTGATATTGGAACACTCGGGATATTTCGAGCAAGCGAGGAATTTTCCGTATCTGCCGTTCTTTCTTATCATCGGCGAACCGCATTTCTCGCAGAGAATATCGGTGACTTCGTCTCCGTCGGTAGCCGCGAAAGCGAGTTTTTCGGCGAACGGCGGGTAAAATTCGGCAATCAATTTATGCCAGTCCTTACCGCCGTTTTCTATATCGTCGAGTTTGTCCTCCATATCCGCGGTGAACGAAACGTCCATTACGTCGGGGAAGTATTTCACGAGCATATCGGTTATTCTGAACGCGATGTCGGTCGGAACGATATATTTTCCTTCCTTGACCGTGTATTTTCTCTTGGATAAAACGGAAATAATCGTCGCGTAAGTAGACGGTCTGCCGATGCCCTTTTCCTCCATAATTCTGACGAGGCTCGCGTCGGTAAATCTCACGGGGGGCTTCGTAAATTTCTGTTCTTTATCGATTTTTTCGGCTTTTAAGACGTCGCCTTCGGAAACGTTCGGAATGACTTTCACCATTTCGCCGTCCTCGTTGTTTTCGTTAGCGCGATAGTCGTCGTAAACAGCCGTATAGCCCTTGAAAGCGACCGTTCTGCCGCTCGTTTTAAACGTATAATCGCCGACAGAGGTATCTATCGTGACGAAATTATACTTCGCCTCGCTCATCTGCGAAGCGATAAATCTCTCGTAAATGAGTTTATAGAGGTTATAGTGGTTTCTGTCTAAAAGGGGCTTTACCTTTTCGGGAGTAAGCGTAAGGTCGATAGGTCTTATCGCCTCGTGAGCGTCCTGAGCGTTTTTCTTCGACTTATAGAAATTCGGCTTCGCGGGAACGTATTCCTCGCCGTATTTTTCCTTTATATACTCTCTCGCCGTAGCCTGACTTTCGGCGGAAATTCTCACCGAGTCCGTTCTGATATAGGTGACGAGAGCGAGATGCCCCTCGGAAGTTTCGATGCCCTCGTAGAGGTGCTGAGCGACCTGCATACACATAGGCGAGGACATATTGAGTTTCGCCGAAGCGTCCTGTTGCATTGTCGAAGTCGTAAAAGGCGGCAGAGCGTGACTCTTGGTATCCGTCTTTTTTACTCCCGTGACCTTGAAAAGTCCGCCCGCTTTTTCTATCGCGACTACGACTTCCAAAGCCTCCGCTTCGTTCGACGGCTTATACTTTTTGCCGTTTTTCTCCGCGAGGTACGCCGTGAACGGCTTGCGTTTGCCGTCCGACAATAAAGCGGTTAAATTCCAATATTCCGCAGGTATAAACGCCTTTATCTCTCTTTCTTTATCGACGATTATGCGAAGGGCGACCGACTGAACTCGTCCTGCCGACAACCCGTTCTGTATTCTCTTGCAAAGAAGGGGGCTGAGTTTATAACCGACGAGTCTGTCCAGAACTCTTCTCGCCTGTTGCGAGTCAACGAGGTTGTAGTTTATATCCCTCGGATTTTTGAGAGCCTCTTTAACCGCCTTTTCGCTGATTTCGTTGAACTCTATTCTCCTCGCCTTGTCTTTAAGCCCCAAGACTTCCGATAAATGCCAACTTATAGCCTCTCCCTCTCTGTCCGGGTCGGTTGCGAGGTATATTTTATCGGCTTTTTCGACTTTCTCTTTAAGCCTCTTGATTACGGGTTTCTTGTCCGCGGTAACGACGTAATTAGGCTCGTAATTTTTAGCCACGTTTACGCCGAGTCTCTTTTCGGGAAGGTCTCTGACGTGTCCGCCGCTCGCGTCCACCTTATACTTTCCCCCGAGATATTTTTCAATGGTTTTCGCCTTAGACGGCGACTCAACGATGATAAGTTGCATATTTTCCTCCGATTTTCCTCCCGCGGCGTCTGTCGCCCGAGATGAAATTGCGTTTATTTTTTTATTTCAATACGGACAATCTTCCGTCGGTATTTCTGACTATTACCTTCTTTATTTCGAGCGAAGCGATTACGGGCGTTAACGTCCATACCTTTTCGCCCGTTTTCAAAGCGAGTTCATCCACGTTGTCTATACCCGATTTAATCGACTCATAGACCGACTTTTCTTTATCGTTCAACTTAACGGCGGCTGTTTTTTCAAGGGTTATCCCGAGCATAAAAGCAACCTCTTCGGAAGTTTCGACTTCCGCCGCTCCGCTTTTTATAAGGCTCTTGCAAAGTTCGCCCGACTTAACGCCCAAGCCGTACGGAAGGCACGCCACGTCTCTGCCGTAGTCCAAAGCGTAACTCGCCGTGTATCTCGCGCCGCTGTCCGCTTCGCCGCTCACGATCAGAGAAACGTCGCTAAGCCCCGCGATTATCCTGTTCCTCACGGGATAGGAATAAGTCCTCGGCGCGACTCCGCACGGGTTTTCGCTGAGCATAAGTCCGTATTTCGCAACGGAAGCCGCAAGCCCCTGTTTGCTTTTCGGATAAACGGGATTCAATCCGCCCGCCAAAACGGATATTGTCTTGCCGCTTTTCATAGAACCCATAACGGCGGAAGTGTCGCCGCCGTCCGCGATGCCCGTCACTATCGGAACGCCGCTTTCGGCTATCGCCTCCGCTATTTCTTCGGTTTTTGCAAGGTACTGCGGCAAGGTCTTTCTCGAACCGACTATCGCAAGTTTCTTCTCGCTTTTAAGCAGTTCCTTGTTGCCTTTGTAGTACAAAATCAACGGAAAAACAGGCGTTTGTCTCAGTAGTTCGGGATAATCTTCCGAGTAAAAAGGAATTATCCCGTCAAGCCCTTGTACGGATTTCCCTATACGTTCCTCTACGACCTTTTTATTCCGCATAGCCTGCGAAATCGAAAGTCCTATCTCGGGTTTCGTCGCCGCAAAAAACCTTTCTATATCCTCGGGCTTCGGAAAGCCGTCGAATTTTTCCAGAAGTTTGAGTTTTATTTTATAATCAAGCCCCTCGAACGAGTCGATAAATATCGCGAACCCGTCTCTTTCGGAAATTGCCGTCATAAATCGTCGCCCCTGTAACTTATAGCCTCTAACAAGTGATTGGTTTCTATGTTTTCGGAAAGTTCCATATCGGCGATAGTCCTTGCGACTTTCAATATTCTGCTCCTTGCCCTTGCGGACATTTTGAGCGACTCGAACGCGTAACGAAGTACGTCCTCGCCCTCCGCAGACAATTTGCAGTATTTTTTGATATGTTTTTCGCTCATTTCGCCGTTGGAAGTTATCCCGTCGTCCTTAAACCTTTCCAACTGAACCGCTCTCGTTCTGTTTACGCGTTTTCTCACCTGCTCGGAACTCTCGGACTCTTCGCCCGAAGCCAGATCGTCGTACTTCACGTTATCGACGTTTATTCTTATGTCCATTCTATCGAGAAGCGGACCCGAAATTTTCTCTTTATATCTCTTTATCTGATACGGCGAACAGGTACATTCCCTGTCTTTCGAGCCGTAATAGCCGCACGGACAAGGATTCATACTGCCGACTAATATAAAATTCGCCGGATAGCGATAGTTCGCCTTTACCCTCGAAACGGTGATTTCTCTGTCTTCAAGCGGCTGACGGAGACTTTCGAGAACGCTTCTCGGATATTCGGGCATTTCGTCCAAAAACAACACTCCGTTATGCGCGAGGCTCACCATTCCGGGTTTCGCCGACTGTCCGCCGCCCGTAATCGAAGCCGCCGACGCGGTGTGATGGGGAGACATAAACGGACGTTTCAAAACTATGCCTTCCGAGCCTTTAAGAGTTCCCGCAACGCTGTGGATTTTCGTGGTTTCGAGCGCCTCCGCGAAACTCATATCGGGCATTATGGACGGTATGCACTTTGCAAGCATTGTCTTACCCGCCCCCGGAGGACCTTCTAAAATTATATTGTGGTTGCCGCTCACGGCGACTTCCAAAGCCCGCCTTGCGACGAATTGTCCTCTGACGTATTTCAAATCGTTGTCGTACTCGCCGCTTTTCGCGTCGTTTTCGTAGTTTTTGAGTTCGACCTTTTTAAGTTCGCTTTTGCCCTCGATAAAGTCGCAAACCTCTTTTAAAGTACTCGCGACGAACACGTCTATTCCGTCGATATAACCGCCTTCCTGCTCGTTTTCCTTGGGGATAATAACGCTTTTCACGCCGTTTTCCCGCGCGGAAATCAAAGTGGGAAGTATTCCGTTTATACCTCTTATGCCGCCGTCGAGCGAGAGTTCGCCCACCATTACGGGGCTGTTTTTCATATCGCCCAACTGTCCGTCTGCGGCGATTATCCCTACCGCTATCGGAAGGTCGAGACCCGCGCCCTCTTTTTTGAGTTCGGCGGGAGCGAGATTGACCGTTATCTTGTGTACGGGAAACTTCTTGCCGCTGTTTTTGACCGCAGACCTTACTCTTTCCTTCGACTCCTTGACCGCCGCGTCGGGTAGCCCGACTATTTCAAAAGCGGGAAGTCCTAAATTCGTATCGACTTCTACGTCGACCGCGTTCCCCTCTAAACCCGTAAGAACGTAACCCGTGGTTTTTGCCAACATTTCTTTTTACCCCTTGTAAAACCGTTATTTAAATTTGCCAGCCGTATAAAATATTCTTCGCCGCCAAAGAAACCGCTATTCCCGTATAACCTATATAACCCGTGGCGAAAGTTACGAAACTAAGCCCCGTAACCACCGCAAAAGTTATAATCGCCTTTTTGCCGTAAGCCTTTTCTGCGGCGAAAAACGCGAGCGCCGTCGTCGCCGAGCAAAACGCCGAAGCGGCGGCGAACCCGATTACCGACGAGTTGCCGAAAAATACGGGTAAAAGCGTTGCGACAAGCGCAGAAATCACAATTTTCGACCTGTTTACGATTTTTTTCGAAGCGTAACCGAGCCTTTTCGATTTTTTTCCGAATACCGCGAGCAAAATAAGAGCCGCCGCAGACAATACGAAAAGTCCGCCCGTTATATAGTTCGCGAACGCGTAATACCCCTTGCCGAGGTCGTCCGACCCCAAACCGATTAAAAGCCCGAACGGGTTTAACGCGTACCCGAAAGAGAACGCCCCGCCGTAATATTTCAGAAGCGACGAGACGAAACCGCCGCCGTAAGTCGCTTTCAGAAAGCCCGAGAAAAAAGCCGCGGATATGAGCGTTACGGCAATCGGAAGGACTAAAAGGCAGAGAGGAATCGCTATCCAAAGAGTAACCCTTCCTTTTCTGTACGCCATATACACGTTTTCTTTTTCGAGACCTTTCGCCTCTTTTTCTTGCGTTTTGAACTGTTTTTTCGCCCTTATCGCCGCGAATATCAGAATGGCGATTATACCCGTTACAGTAGTTAAAGCGGAGCGGTCTGAGGCTAAGGCGAGACCGTAGAAAAGACCCGTGAAACAGAGGTTTTTAACCCCGTCTCTGCCGTATTTCATATCGTAGTCGTCTATGAAGAATTTTATCGCGAAAGCGAAAGCCGCAATCGTAAAGCACGCCGAAACCGAGCCGTAAGCCGTGAGCGAAGCCGAAAAAATCTGCCCCGAACACAGAGCGAACAAGGTCGCAAGCGCGGATATTTCGCTCCTTCCGAACAGCATTTCGACTATGTAATATACAAGAAGTAACGAAGCGAATCCGGCAAGCATCGAAAAAAATCTCAGCCCGAACGTGTTTACGCCGAAAATCTTCGTTCCGACGACGTTTAAAAGGGTGTTTAAAAATCCTTGACCCACGAACTTTTCGCCGCGGACAATCGCGTTTATAGCGGAAATTTCGTCGAGTTCCTTGTCGGTGAAGTTGTACGCTTTACTTTGCGAAGAAGTGAAATAAGCCTGCTCGTCGATAAGTCCGCCGTAGTTCTTTTCGCCCTCGAACGAGGAATGCTGAACGATTGACGCGCTTATGAGTTTTCCTTTTTTATCTAAAAAAGCGAGTTCGGCAACGTCCGTATCGTCGCTCGTATGAAATCTTACGCGGTCGTACCCGACCGTTTTCTCGCCGCCGTCATAAATTTTTATCCACCTGTAAAGGTTAGTTCTGCCGTTTAAGTATATTCTGTTTTCCTTGTTTGCGCCGATTCTCGAATCGTAAATACCGCCCTCTAAAAAGGAGTCGGAACGCGTACCGAAATCGAATACGAGATTGATATAATCGCCGTCCTTTTCGTCCGTATGCCACGAACGAACTTCGCCCACGAACGCGTAAATCTTGTTTACCTGTCCGTCTCCGAGGTCTAAAACTACGTTAGAGGTCTTATTCGACAGCGGTTCGTCGCCGTTCGAAGTTCTCGCCTCTACCGTCGAATAAACGCTTTTCGGCATTTTCGCGGAAGAAGCCGCGAACGCGCCCGTCAAAATGTAGAACAGGGCGAGGACAAGAGTCGTTATTAAAAATGTCAGACCGTTTTTCTTCATAGGCGAAACCGTTTCCTTTTCGTATACCGTCGGACGAGAATAATACAAGCCTTGCCCGATACGTTTATTTCCGTATTATAATACAATGCTTATTTAATATACAACTATTTTTCGAGTTTGTAAACAAATTTTATAAAGTTTTAACTACTTTTCATTATATATATATTATGAAAAGACAAAAAACCGCTTTTCAGGCGGTTTTACCTTTTTCCCGATCGGGATATTTTCTTCCGTTTAATTCATTTCCGTATCTAACAAACGTTACCGTAGGGGACGGCGCCCCGACGTCCCGTAAAACGCAAGTATTTCTAAGTGAATCGTCCGTTTTATTATTCATTCCAAGAAAAAAAGTTCGGTAAAAACCGAACTTCCTTTGCTCTTCGTTGTCGGGAAACCCCGACGATTGTTTTACAGTATCTCTTCGACCTTAGCAGCCTTACCGGTAAGATCACGCAGATAGTAGAGTTTCGCTCTTCTTACTCTGCCCCTCTTAACGACCGTGATTCCCGCAACCTTGGGGGAATGAACGGGGAACGTTCTTTCAACGCCGATACCGTACGAGATTCTTCTTACGGTGAAGGTCTCTCTGATGCCGCCGTTTTTCTTAGCGATAACGATGCCTTCGAACGCCTGAATTCTCTCTTTCGTTCCTTCGATAACCTTTACCGATACTCTTACGGTATCGCCTACCGCAAAAGAAGGAACTTCCGCTTTCAAGTTTTCTTTCTCGATTTGCTCGATGATTGTCATGACTTTTACCTCCATATAACAAGACGTTCATAGCCGATTTCATTAGATTTTGTCGGTATTTTTCGCAGTTTTACCCGGCCGACGATAGCCAGCGGAACGCCCGAAGTCTATGATATATTATCATATTGCGTTTTTTTTTGCAAGCGTTTTACGCTCTTTTTTTATTTTTTCGGCATATTTTTTAACGTACTTTTCGGCGGAGAAGCAAGCATCGAGTAATAATTGCACTCTAATCTGCCGTTGTAAATCTTACGTTTTTTATCCGCTTTTCTGCCGAAAAGTCTCTCGAAATCGTCAACCGACGTCAAGGTATAGCAGCACCACTCGTCGAGCGACTTCACGACTTTTCCGTAATCTCTGTACAGTTTTTCTATCTCCCGTCTTTCCGAAAGCCTTTCGCCGTACGGCGGATTGGATATTATCACGCCGTGAGAAAACCTCGACGAAAACTCCCTCATATCCATGCGTTGAAAGTGAATTTTCTCCGCAACGCCGGCAAGACTCGCGTGCTTTCTCGCAAGCGACAACTGCTTTTCGTCTATATCGAAGCCGCTTATGCGGACTTCCTTATCGTATTCGATTTTGCCTCTCGCGTCCTCTTTGATTTTGTCGAAAATCTCGCGGTTTTTATCGCTCCAACCGAGGAAATCGAATTCCCTGTTCATTCCGCTCGGAATATTGAGGGCGATTAAACACGCCTCGATAGGTATCGTTCCGCTACCGCAGAAAAGGTCGGCGAGCGGTCTCGACGGGTTCCACACCGAAAAGTCGATTAAAGCCGCCGCAAGCGTTTCTTTTAAAGGGGCTTCGCCGACAAGTCCTCTGTAACCTCTTCGGTGAAGTCCTTCGCCCGAAGTATCGATAGAAACGGTAACGATATCCTTCCTTATCGCCGATTCAACCTTGTATCTCGAACCGCTTTCCTCTAAGATAATCGACTTATAGGCGGACTTTAACCTCTCGCATATCGCTTTTTTCGTTATCGACTGAATAGCCGAATAAGCGAAAAGTTTACTCATTACGCTCTTCGCGGATACCACGATACTCGCGTCCTTCGGCATATATTCTTCCCACGGTATAGCCTTTATGCCGTCGAAGAGTTTATCGAAGTCGTCCGCTTTGAACTCGCCGACGATTATCTCGACTCTGTTCGCCGTCCTTAAATAAAGGTTGCATTTAGCGACGGTTTCAATATCTCCATCGAAGGTTATCCGACCGTCGATTGCGGCGAGGTCTTTTATCCCCGTTATTTTATACAGTTCTCTTTTAGTCGCCGCCTCGACTCCCGAAGCGGTCGTAACGCATATTTTCATATTTTTCTCTTATCCGATAAAACAGATTTTTTACAAGGGCGAGTCGAACTTAAAAGGCGTCGAAAATTATGTTTACGCCCTCTTCCGTGACTTCCGCAACGGCAAACCCTACGTCTTTGCCGTCCGCTCCGCCTAATAAGAAGTCGGCTATTCTGCGATATTTTGCCTGCTTTTTGGAATCCACCGCCTCGCAGGGAAGCCCGAAAGCCTTGCCGCTTCTCGTCTTGACCTCGACAAAAACCGTCTTACCGTCTTTCTCGCACACTATGTCCGCTTCGCCGAATGGAGTGACTACATTGCGTTTAATCGACTTATAGCCCGACTTTTTGAGTTCTTTTACCGTTAATTCTTCTCCTTTTCGTCCGAGAAGTTTTTTATGAAGGTCTTTCTGTGTATCGGGCATGCTCCCGTCTCCTTTAAAGCGTCGATATGCGTTTTCGTTCCGTAACCTTTGTTATTTTTAAACCCGTACTCGGGGTAAATCGCGTCGTATTCGTCCATAAGCCTGTCTCTGTAAACTTTGGCGATTATGGAAGCCGCTCCTATCGAATAACTCTTCATATCGCCCTTTATAATCGGAACGGATTTCACGGGCAGTTCGAGATTTAAGGCGTCCACAAGTACGACGTCGGGTTTGATTTCAAGCCCTTCTACGCACATACGCATACACTTTTTCGTCGCTTCGAGTATGTTTATCTCGTCGATTTCTTCGGGTTCTATCCTGCAGATTTTATACGCTATCGCTTTCGATTTCAACGTTTCGTAAAGCGATTCCCTCTTCTTTGCAGACACTTTTTTGCTGTCGTCCACGCCGTCTACGGCATTTTCGTCGTCCAAAGGCATTATCGCCGCGCAGCATACCACGGGACCCGCAAGCGGTCCTCTTCCGACCTCGTCCACGCCTGCGATATACTTTACTTTATCGCTTAAAAACGCCCTGTCGTTTTCGATTTTTTCTCTCGTTTTGTCGGTCATATCATTCCCTTTCCGTAAACGGTTCTCTCTCCAGAGCGATTTTGCCTATTCTTCCCTTGCGGAAATCGTCGATTATCGCGTTGGAACAGCGTTCGTAATCGCTCTCGCCGCCCCTTAACAGATAGCCTCTTTTTTTGCAAATCTCGTCGAATAGTTCGAGCGGCGTTTTATCGAGCGAGTCGAGTTTGTATTTTTCCGCAAACTCGTTCGGTGCGATTTCTTTCAATTCGCCTATAAGTTGCAACGCTATATCCTCGGAATTTAAAATATCGTCGTTTATCGAACCTATATAGGCAAGGTGTCTCGCGTACCTCTGATCTGACATATTCGGGGGCATCGTGCCGGGGGTGTCGAGAAGTTCGAAGCCGCCGAAGCGTACCCATTTATTACTCCTCGTAACGCCCGCCTTGTTTCCCGTCTCGGCTTTCTTCGCGCCGCAAAGGGTATTTATAATCGTGGACTTTCCCGTGTTCGGAATACCCGCGACCATAAATCTTAAAGACTTCGTAATACCTTTCTGCTTGTTGCGTTCAGTTTTTTCTCTCATAACCCATTCGCATTTCGAGCGGATTTTTTGCGAATCTTTTTTAGAAAGTCCGTCTATAAGTTCGTAAACAAGCCCTTTTTCTCTGAAATACCTCTCTATATCTCTCGCCGCAAAGTCCGAAATTAAGTCCCTTTTATTAATGACGTACACGACGGGTTTATTTCCGAAAACCGTAAAAAGCCGCTTGTTGAAACACGCGAAAACCGCCCTCGAATCGAGAACGTAAATTATTCCGTCACACAGTCTGACGTCCTCTTCCATTTTACGAAGAGCCTTCGCCATGTGTCCGGGGAACCAGTTTATGTTTTTTACAACGTAGCCTTCCGCCTCTTCTCCCTTCATACTATTTGTCCTTTCCCAATAAATCGGGACGATTTTTTTCGGTGATTTTAACAGACATTTCCCGACGCCATTTATCCACTTCCTTATGATTGCCCGAAACTAAAACTTCGGGTACGGTAAGCCCCATAAACTCCTGCGGACGGGTGTACTGCGGATACTCCAAAAGGTTATCCGTAAAACTTTCTTCGTTTAAACTATCCGTCGAAATCACGCCGCCAATGTATCTGCAAACGCAGTCGGTAATAGCCATAGCGGGTATTTCGCCGCCCGTCAACACGAAGTCTCCTAGCGATATTTCCTCGTCCACGCAAAGGTCCAAAACTCTTTGGTCAATGCCTTCGTAATGCCCGCAAAGCAGCAGTATTCTGTCATAAGAAAGCATTTCTTTGACCATTCCCTGACAAAAACGTCTGCCTTTCGGGGACATAAAAATACGCCGCGCCTCGTGGTTCGGGTCAACCGCGTTTATAGCCGAATAGACGGGTTGCGGAGTCATTACCATTCCCGCGCCGCCGCCGAACGGATAATCGTCGCACTTTCTGTGTTTGTTTTCCGTATAATCTCTTATATCCGTTATCACGATCTCGACTTTTCCCGATTTGACCGCCCTGCCGATTATGCTTTCGGTAAGAGGAACGAACATTTCGGGGAAAAGGGTGAGTATGTCAATTCTCATACATTACCACCTCTGTAAACCTCTTCGCGTCCACCGTCACTTGTCTTTTTTCGATATCTATACTTACCAAAAGGTCGGGAAGAAGCGGAAAAACCGCCGTTCCCTCGCTTGTATTGACGTAATAATAATCCACGTTGCCGCTCGCTATGTCGATGATTTCGCCGAGCGTTTTGCCGCTCGTAAGCACGAGCGAACAACCTAAAACGTCGGAGACGAAATATCTTCCCTCTTCGACTTTTACCTCTTCCCTTTTTGCCGACACTTCTTCGCCGCGTAAAAGTTCCGCCGCGTTTCTGTCGTTTAAGCCTTTCAGTTTTATAATCGCCTCTTCGCCGCCGCAACTTTTAAAGTACTCGATCTTATACGATACGCCCTTGATTTCAACCGCCGTAACGCCTTTTACCTGTTCGAATCCGTCGCCGAAAAGTCTTATTTTAAGTTCCCCTTTTATTCCCTGCGGTTTAGCGACCGCTCCTATTTCGATTTTATCCATTCGCGTTGTTTATAGCCCGTTAATCGGCTTATAGCCTCATTTGTACGGAAAGAAATACGCCCGACCGTTATATGATATTAACGGTCGGGCGGCAAAGTTCGCTAAGCAAAACAGAAGCAGCGTTTGAGTTGTTCCCGTTTGTCATTCCTTAGTTTTTACTTTTGATTTCGATATTGCATCTCTTTCCGTTCTTTTTGGAAACGGCGTTGACGATGGTGCGAAGGGCTTTGGCGATTTTGCCTTGGCGACCTATCACCTTACCCATATCTTCCTCGTCGATAAGTACCGTTACTTCAATCACGTTGCCTTTTTCTTCTACCGAATACTCAACGTCTTCGGGCTTGTCGGCGAACTGATTTACGACATACTTGATAATTTCCAACATTTAATTCACTTCCCGATTTTTACTTCTTTTTCTTCTTGGGGTTAGTCTTAGAAGGGGACAATTTGTCCGACTTCTCGATAACGCCGGCGTTTAAAAGAAGCGCTTTGACGGTTTCGGTGGGCTGAACGCCTTTCGAAAGCCAATCTGCCGCTTTCTCTTTGTCGATTACGATTTCGGCGGGCTGTTTGGTCGGATCATAGTGTCCGACTTTATCGATATATTCGCCGTCTCTCGCTTTTCTGCTGTCGATTACGACGATACGATAAGAAGGGGACTTTTTGTCGCCGAGTCTCGTCAATCTCATTTTTACTGCCATGGTTGTATCCTCCGTTAAAAATTTTACGAAATTTATCTTCCGACGTAAACATCTTTTGTTATTCGTTTACGGCGTTTCTTAATTTAACCTTTCGGGAAAATCCCCGATTCGGGTTCGCCTCGTTTAAAAAGGCATTTTCAAACCGCGTTTTCCGCGCATCATCTTCATCATCTGCTTCGTCTGGTCGAACTGTTTAAGCAGTTGATTTACTTCCTGTATACTCGTTCCGCTGCCGTTTGCAATCCTCGTCTTTCTCGAATAGTTGATTATCGACGGGTCGTTGCGTTCCTTTTTCGTCATGGAAAGAATTATCGCTTTCGTTCTCTCGATTTTCTTCTCGTCTATGTCGTCCTCGCTCACCTTTATTTTCGTCCCCATACCGGGAAGCATACCGATGAGACTCTTCGCCCCGCCCATCTTTTTAAGCATCGCGAACTGTTCGAGATAATCGTCCAAAGTAAAACTGTTCGACTTGAACTTTCTCTCCATTTTTTCCATCTGTTCTTCGGTGACGGCTTCCTGCGCTTTCTCGATTAAAGACAAAACGTCTCCCATTCCGAGAATTCTGTTCGCCATTCTGTCGGGATAAAACGGCTCTAAGTCGGTGAGTTTTTCTCCGACCGAAGCGAATTTTATCGGCTTACCCGTAACCGCTTTTATGGAAAGGCACGCGCCGCCTCTCGTATCGCCGTCGAGTTTCGTGAGTACCACGCCCGTGAGTTCGAGCCTGTCGTTAAATGTCTTGGCGACGTTTACGGCGTCCTGTCCCGTCATGGAATCGACTGTTAAAAGTATCTCGTCAACCCTTATCGCTTTCGTTATGTTTTCGAGTTCTTCCATCAGGGCTTCGTCGATGTGAAGCCTGCCTGCGGTATCCACGATAACGGTGTCATAGCCGAATTTTTTAGCGTGTTCGACCGCTTCCGCCGCGATTTTAACGGGGTTACCCTGCCCTTTTTCAAAGACGTCCGCTCCCGCCTTTTCGCCGACGATTTTCAGTTGATTTATCGCTGCGGGACGGTATACGTCGCACGCCGCGAGCAAGGGCTTTTTGCCCTGTTTTTTGAGATATACGGCGAGTTTTCCGCAAAGCGTCGTTTTGCCCGCGCCCTGCAAGCCGCACATCATAATGACCGTCGGAAGAGACGAACTTACGATGAGTTTACTGTTCGTCGAACCCATAAGTTCGGTGAGTTCGTCGTTTACTATCTTTATAACCTGCTGAGCGGGACTTAAACTTTTGAGTATTTCCTGCCCGACTGCCTTTTCGCTGACTTTCGCTATAAAGTCCTTGGCAACCGAAAGATTGACGTCCGCTTCCAAAAGGGCTATTCTTACCTCTCTCATCGCCTGTTTGATTTCGAGTTCGGTAAGTTTTCCCCTTTTCGTCATCTTGGAAAATATGTGATTAAGTTTTTCCGATAAGCCTTGAAATATTGCCATCAGTTATCTCCCAAAATTTTTCGAAATTCCGCTTTTACCTCTTCATTACCGTCAAAATATCGGTCTATAAGTCGATAAACAGCCTTTTTCTTCTCTACTATCCCGAGTTTTTCCTCAAACGACAAGAGTTGCTTTTTCGCTTTTGCGACCGCGTCCGAAACGCTCTGTCTCGACACGTTCTTTATCTCCGCGATTTCGCCGAGCGACAAGTCCATTCCGAAATACATATCGAATATCTCGCGCTGAGTTTTGCTGAGCATCGTCGAATACTCTGAGTACAGTTCGTTATAGTATAAATCGCTCTCTATCCCCTTCGCCATAGTCGCATTATACCACATTAAAAATACTGTGTCAAGCATTTTTGCCTTACACCGTAAAATCTTTTTCAGCAACCTTGCGGTTCGATATTGACAATTTATATAAATAATGCTAAAATATTTTTATAAAATCGGGAGAAAAATTATGAGCGATATTACGAAAAGGGCGATTTCCGCGTCTTTAAAGCGGTTGCTTCTTACGAAAAGTCTCAACAAAATAACCATACAGGACATCGCGGACGACTGCGGCATAAACAGGCAGACGTTTTATTATCATTTCGCGGACATATACGACCTTGCCGAGTGGACGTGCATAGAGGACACGGACAAGGTTCTGAAAGAAAACAAGACGTACGACACCTGGCAAAGCGGACTTTTGTCGGTGTTCACCTTGGCGAAAAACGACAAGGCGTTTATCGACAACATATACAAGTCCGTGTCGCTCGAAATGCTCGAACAATATCTGTACCGCTTAGTGTACCCGTTAATCAAAAGCGTCGTGGACGAAAAGGCTAAAAATTACAAAGTAAGAGACGACGAAAAAGGGTACATAGCCGATTTTTATAAATACGCTTTCGTCGGCGTGCTTCTGGAATGGGTCAGAAACGATATGAGGGAAAGCCCCGAAGAGATAGTCGAAAGGGTCGGCAAGATCGTTGACGGAGCGATAGAACTCGCCTTTAACAATTTCTGCAAATAAATTAAGAATGTGAAAATATCACCGAAAGACCGCGCGGAAGCGGTCTTTTTTATATATAACGTTATATTTCGGGGTAAAGACGACAAAATATTTCGTTAGTGATGACAAATGGAATCCATAGTCAAAAATTTTGTCAATCTCTTCCGTTTGTCGAAAAATCCGACAAAACGAAAAAATTAACTATTGTTTTTTTGAAAATAAGGCGGTATAATATGCCCGAAAAACAAATTCGGAGGTAAATTATTATGTACTATGGTTCAGGAAATTACGAAGCGTTTGCCAAACCCGTCAAGCCCGACGGCGTTGACGTGAAATCGGCTTATATTATCGGCACGGGTCTCGCCGGTCTTTCCGCGGCGTTCTTCCTTGTGAGGGACGGTCAGATGAAAGGCGAACATATTCACCTTCTCGAAAAGTTAGATATAGCCGGCGGTTCGTGCGACGGCAGAGCCGTTCCGAGAAGCGGCTATTTTATGAGAGGCGGCAGAGAAATGGATAACCATTTCGAGGTTATGTGGGAAATGTTCAGAGACGTTCCCTCGCTCGAAAACCCCGGCCTTTCCGTTCTCGACGAATATTACAGATTAAATAAAGCCGACCCCAACTACTCGCTTTGCAGAGCGACCGTAAATCGCGGCGAAAACGCTCGCACCGACAACAAATTCAACCTCAATAAGGCTGCGGCGATGCAGGTCGCCAAGTTGTTTATGACTCCCGAGGAAGATCTCGAAGATAAAAAGATAAGCGATTATTTCGACGAGAACTTCTGGGAAAGCAATTTCTGGTTGTACTGGCAGACAATGTTCGCGTTCCACACTTGGGATTCCGCGCTCGAAATGAAGAGATACCTTCAGAGATACGTCCACCATATCGACGGACTGCCCGACTTCTCCGCTCTTCGTTTCACTAAGTATAATCAATATGAAAGCCTTATTCAACCCTTACAGAAATACCTCGAAGAAAGAGGCGTAAAGGTCGAATACGGAGTTGACGTTAAAAACGTGGTTTTCGACATCAACGGCAAGAAAAAGACCGCGAAAAAAATCGAGTACGTCAAAGACGGCAAAAAAGGTTGCATAGACTTACTTGACACCGACCTCGTATTTATCACTAACGGTTGCTGCACGGACACGAGTTGCTACGGAGACCAGACTCACGCGCCCGACCTTTCCAAGATAAGAAAAGGCGGCGGCGAATCGTGGGATTTGTGGAAGAATATCGCGTTGCAAGACCCTGCGTTCGGCAACCCCTCCAACTATTGCGACCACCCCGACGAAACCAACTGGATGAGCGCGACGGTAGAGACTTCGGACGACGAAATTATCGAATATATCGAGAAAATCTGTCGCCGTGACCCGCGTTCGGGAAGAGTTACCACGGGCGGTATAGTAACCGTTAAGGACAGCGTCGACAACTGGTATTTGTCATGGACGATAAACCGTCAGCCTCAGTTCAAATCACAGGACAAAAAATCGGTGCTAATATGGCTGTATTCGCTTAACACCGACAGACCGGGCAACTACGTCAAAAAGCCGATGCGCGAATGTACGGGCGAAGAGGTCTGCGAAGAATGGCTTTATCATATCGGCTTGCCTGTTGAAAAAATCGAAGAGTACGCCAAAACAAAGGCTAATACGACAACCTGCTATATGCCGTTTATCAACGCGTTCTTCAGACCGAGAAAAAATTCGGACAGACCGAAGGTCGTTCCGGACGGCGCGGTAAACTTTGCGTTCATAGGTCAGTTCGCCGAAACCCCTCGCGATACGATTTTCACTATCGAATATTCGATGAGGACGGGTATGGAATCGGTTTACACTCTTCTCGACATAGACAGAGCCGTCCCCGAAGTATGGGGCAGCGTATACGACGTAAGGGAACTTTTAAGAGCGGTTTACTACGCGCTCGACAAAAAGCCCATATCGAGTATAAAACTTTCCGCAAAGGAAAAGTTGCTTTTGAAAACCGTTACGAACAAAATTAAAGGAACGGACGCAGAAAAACTTGCGAAAGAAAGCGGTATAATTTAAAAAATAAGTGAATTGTCAAACTAAGTGCAACACTTAGTGAGAAAAAAGTTAAATAAATCTA